>ULSN01006364.1_pt1 | contig 49098 bp, 66 predicted proteins | sample 1956771 | NCBI WGS metagenome assembly ULSN01 (sample SAMEA4835709, study PRJEB28245) | human gut metagenome | biome: gut microbiome; material: fecal sample | place: Denmark | collected 2008
TAGCTGGGACAGCTGGAAGGTGGACACGCCTGCGGTGGACACGCCTACAGTTGACAACGTGACTATCAAGTATAATTCGTCTAACGAGCTGCAGGCGAAGGACGTGGCGATTGGTGGGGATCTCGGGGATCTGGCGAGCGCGCGGGGGATATTCGACACGCTGACCAAAGGCTCTGTTGATTGCAATACACTTACTGACCAAGGCGTTTACGCTGTCAGTTTTGTGGAAACCGTAAATGGGCCAGGATTTCCAGCTAAACTGCTTGTCTTCAACGGAAAAAATAGCAAAATTACCAACCAGATGGCCTTGGCTATAGGCGCAGGAACTTCTAGTGCTGTTCGTGTTGCATACAGAGCAAGAAGTAGTGAAGAAATTTGGTCTACTTGGTCCGAAGGGATCTTAAGCGGGCGCATCGGCGACGGCCTCACCGTCAACAACGGTATCATCTCCGTCCCCGAATACGAAGGCGCGACGGCATCATCTGCCGGGACGAGCGGACTTGTGCCGCCCGCAGCCGCCGGGCAGCAGGAAAGCTTTTTGACCGGAGGCGGGGAGTACAAGCCCGCACTTGGATTTACGCCGGTACAACAGGGCGGCGGAACCGGGCAAGGAAGCGATAAGATCTACATAGGGTACAGTGAGAGTGGACTGAAGGCGCAGGCGGATACTCTCGATCTTGGGAATGTCGTCACGACATCCGCCGGATGTACAAAAGCCCCAAGTGCAGCTCTTGCTGACAATGCGACAAGCGCGCGACACTTAGTCGTAACAGATGACGGTCAAGTCGCGACATTCAACTGGGCTGGACGATCTACAGGACAACCGGAGTGGGTTTGGGGTGGAAACGCGGCAGAATTTGGGAACATGTATACATGGAACCCAATTAATTTTAGCGTGAACTATGCTACGAACTCAAGCAATGCATGGCAAACAACGATAGTTCCCAATGTAGCTATTGGCAGTGCTAATCAAGCCGTTCCAGCCGGAGGTACATGGACTTTTATCGTTTCTAGGAATGGGGATGGTAGTATGGGCACAATCGCAGGCGGAACAGTTATTAACCAAGGCGTGTGGCTAGCAATTAGAGTTTCATAGGAGAATATATGAATTACGGACAAATCATCCATCGTACATCTGATGATTCCTATGTCATCACGAAGAACGATATGCCTTACCACGTCTATCCCTATGCCGCCGAATTCGCGGAGGAATGGGACGCCGTGTTCGCCTACGCCGAAGCACACCCCGAATGCGTGACAGAAGAGCAACCTTACGTTGCGCCCACGCCGACACAGGAAGAACTCGCGGCGAGCATACGCGCCGAACGCGATAGGCGTATTACTGCAACAGATTATCTCGTCATGCCGGACTATCCGCTTGATACGGATAAGCTTGAAGAGATCAAGGCGTACCGCCAAGCCTTGCGCGATCTTCCTCAGCAACCGGGCTTCCCTTGGGGTGGGCCTGACGATCCGGAGTGTCCATGGCCTGAAAAGTTTGTTACGCAAATCGACTGGCCTGAGCTGACCGTCAACGCGAACATCAAAGCCAAGTTATCCTTCTAATGAAAAAGCCCCGCTCTCACAAGCGGGGCTTTTCTTTTACTCATTTACAGCGTGGCAAGGCACTCGTTTATGGCGCTGCACACCTCGTATTCTACGCGTAATGTGCAAGCAGCAACGAACAGTACAAGCAGGCAATAACCTAAACCAAATTTAGTGCTGTTCGTCAGCATATAGTCCACCACTATTGCTATCAGTACTGCCCCAACTGCCGCAAAACCAAGCGCCGCGCTGACAAGGCTGATAATCATAAGATAGGTAATCATTGCATTACCTCGTCATCGTCATCGTCGTCTTCGCCTATGCCGTCATCAGTGAAATCGTACTCGCTGACTACCGTGCGCGCTTCAAGCCCGCCCAAGTTACACGGCAGGCCATGAGGATACGTGAAGCCATCAGCAATGTCGCAATGTCCGTCGTCGCACAGATAAGGGCAATTGCAATCGCTGTAATAGCACCGAGTGGTATGGCGCAAATGGAGCTCATGCGCGAAATCCACATAGCAGATAACAGCGCCCATGTCTTCACGCGAGCGTAATGGGAAAATATGGCGCCTGCCATCATGCAGCAGCTTCAATTCATTCTCAGACGGCACCCAGCGTATGGTGCCTTCACGCTGAGGATGCTCGCCTTCCAAGAGCCACATGCCATTGGGCCGTACCAGCCTAACGCTGATGTATGTGTCGAGCTCGCTCAGTCCCATTAGTCGTCCTCATCATATTCAAAAGGTTCAGCAGGCTGGTCCACCAAGACTGTGAAGCGTTCCTTCATGCCATCAAACTCATACATGGCTTGGAAATAGTGGACATTCGTGTCTTCAAAGAGTCGCTTATCAGCAGGCGACGCAATCCAGCACTTCCGCAGCTTGCCAGCTTCGTCTATCACATAGATATGGTCGTTATCGCTGGCGTACTCAACGCGCACGGGAAAGAATTGCGTATACAGCGTTACCATTCGACGCCCTCCACTTCTTGGTCAAGATCGATAATCAGCACGTCGTCTTCATCGACATAGGCCATGGCGTACAGCTTGCGCACTTCATCCAACAGCAGAACGTCCTCTTCGCTCGCGGCGCGTTCGATAAGGATGCTCTTGTCTTCGTTGTACGCCAGCACAGACTCGTTGCGCGGAAATTCGCTCAGCTGAATCTTAACGATAAACCAATCAGTCGCCATTGTTTACACTCCTTCCGCCTTAAGCTGCTGGTCATTCGCGCGAACGTCATTCATAAGCTGAGCGAGGTAAATCAACTTCTGCAGACCATTGGCGTACTTCATAATCGAGCTGGCCCAATACTTTTGCGGGCGCGTTTTAGGCTGGCAATAGTAGATGGTGTTGTAATTCATACCATTAGGTATAATACTGCGAGCGCCCAACATCGCACCAACAACGGCGCAATTAGTATCCGTGTCATAACCCAACTTGGTGACTTCGCCCATGATTTCTTCAAAGCTGGAACCAGTACGCAGGCCAAAAGTGAAAGCGTGCTGCAAAGCATACAGAACCCAACCATGCCCAAGAACAGGCAATTCACCACTCACAGCTTGTATAACGCTTGGCACAATGAATGCCCGCTTGCAGAAGTCAAGCGTCATTTCTTTAATACGAGCGGGCTCATAGCCTTGCAGAGCGTAGTACAAACCGGCAATAAACGCATGGTTGGCGTCAATGCAAGTACGCGAGCGATGCGTCAGCTCGGCATCCCAAGTAGCCAAGTCTTCAATGCGTGAGGCAATGCGGCCATTACGCGTGATTTGCGCGCCATAGTTGGATAAAAAGAACAGCGCAGCAACGGGTGCAACGCGCATAAGTGCGCCGTTGCCTTGCGCATGTTCATTAATATCCATATAAATGCCAGTCCGCTGGAGTGCCGCAGCAACAGTAGACCCACAATCGACAGGCCGCGAATAATACCAATCGCGATAAGCCGCCTTCATAGTCTTCGCGAAGTCGCCGTGGTTTGTGACGTCCGTCATATCTTGACCGTTCAGCACAACCTCACGCGCGATTTCATACACCTGCCGAAGCAGCAAACTCATCATTTCAGAATCGTCAGTTAACTGGCCCACCATGAGCTTATGCGGTCCGCCTTCAATTGGTGCAGTCAAACCATTGGGAAAGTTCTTCTGCACCGCGTCGGGCGGATAGAACTCGCAGCCTGCGCCGATAGCGTCACCTGCAATTAAGCCAAAAATCATGTTTTCAATTCGAGTCATAACGAGCCTCCTGCTGTAACATTTTGGCAACCAGCCCATAAACATAGGTCGCTTGTTCTTTAGTGGTGATATGGACGGTTCGCTTATCTTCAGCGCAAACAATAACAGGTTCGAATGCCTCAGATGTCAATGACGCCTTATGGCCTACGATGACAGTTCCAGCCTGCACATACTTGACGAGCGAACCTTCCAACTTCACCTTGTCACCAAAAGAAGTATATGCCATCAGCGAACCTTTGTAAACGCTTGTATGGCTGATTTTCAAAATAAAATACGTGTCGAACGGCGAGCATGCTGGAAATTCGGACATTACCTCCATAAGATGGTGATGCGCAAATGAATCGCGCGAGCTGACTATGGCCCTCCCGTCATCCACCATCAACACTGAGTCGCATGCGTACACGAGGGGCAACATCAGATATCGCCCTCATTGCCGTTCTTCTTGATAATAGAAGAAATGTCGCTCATGTCGTTGTCTTGATAAGTTTCAGGCAGAGCCTCGCTTCCGTAGTCATAATCAGTAACCGCAGTGCCAAGTTGCGTAGCCTTGACATCAGGGCGCTGAGGGCACTTGTTGCACTGGCGATACGCTCCGCACAAGCTCTTGGCGAACGTAGCGGACAAGCGCCTGCAATAAATCAACTGGTCAGCATTGCGCTGTTTCCATTCGTCAGCGCTCTCGAACGTAGCCATCTTGTGCCGCTTCTCAGTCTCGAGGTTTTTGAGCACGACAAGCTCGCCAGCTTCATTCTTGAACACCTGCATATCTCGCTTGATACGTGCATTGCTGGCGATACGCTCGCGCTCTTTTTGTACCGACTCGGAATCGACCCACGTGTTTTGTCCCCACAAGTTGGTAGGATAGACGCTCTGGCCTTTTTCCTTTTGCTGCTCAGCAACCTTGGCACTCTCCGCGCGCTCAGCTTCCTTCTTCTTTGCCTCCATAAGCGGCTTGTCAATGGCCATGGTTTGGAGCTTGTTGCGGAAGTGGTTCATGCTGCGCATGCGATAGTTCTTACGCAGCATAGATTTTTCTTTGCACTCATCCGAGCACCAGTCGTCAATGGGGTCGTCAGTGATGAACATTTCGCCACATACTTTGCAATATTTAATCATCAGAATTCTCCTCAATTTCTTCGTTCAACAGTCCTAAGAACAGCTGTTGCAGGTTTTCATTCGCTTGGAGCGAGGCCAAAATACGCGTATCAATGGTGCCATCGGCGACGATATGGTCTATGACGCACGTCTTGGTTTGTCCCATTCGCTGAAGGCGTCCGTTAAGTTGTTGGTATGTTTCCAAACTCCACTCGAGGCCTAACCAGATAATATGGTGGCCGCCAAATTGCATATTCAACCCATGGCTCAACGACCTAGGGTGGACGACGAGCAATGGTACTTTCCTCTTATTCCACGCGGAAATTATCCGTGCGGATTCGCCTGCAGGAGTTCCGCCAATGATGACCTTGGCATATGGAAATTTCTCCATAATGGCTTCCAGCTCGCTGCGAAACTGGATGCACACGATGACTGGTTCACCATCCAAAGCCTCGAGCTTTTCAGCCAAAGCGTCCAGCTTAGCGTGGTTATCCACCAGCACGTTACGCTTCTTGTCATAAACGCCGCCCTGCAGCAGCTGACGAACTTTAATCGCCGCCGCTCCACGCCCGTTTACGGCCACCTGAGACCCGCGAATTTCTGTTACAAGGTCCTTCAGCAGCTGCTTATAGCGCAGCATTGTCTCCTTCGGCAATTTTACTAGTGAGCGTGTGTAGACGGGCTCGTTCAACTCCAAGTAGTCACGTGCATTTAATCTGAACGTCAGCGGCGCAACTTTTGGAGCAATATCATCAACGGCGTTCGGCTTTGGTATGAACGCGAATTTGACATTGGGGTGCTTATCGCAATAGCGCTTTCTGAAGGCTGTGATATTTTCGCCTAAAGCCGCGCCCTCATCCAGCATATAATACTGCGGCCACAGGCCTTGAATATGATTCCCTATGGGAGACCCAGATAAGCAATAAATCCGCTTGAACACAGGGCGCATAGCAAATAGCAGCTGTGTACGAACAGAGCTGTGCCCCTTGAGAAACGTCGATTCGTCAAGCACCAAAGTCCCGCGCACGAATCGCTTAATCAACGCGGGCGACTGTTTGTTGAGCCACTTCAGCCCTTCATAGTTGATAATGTACACATGGTGATGCTCGCGCGCGACCAATTGGCGCGTGTCCCCATGCAGCACCTTGAAGGTCAAGTCTGACCGCCACTTCTGAAGCTCCTCTGGCCATGTAATGGTAGCGACGCGAAGCGGGGCAACCACAAGTGTGACCTCTTTCTCATTCAGCAGGTGGCATAGTATGGCGGTCTTGCCCAGCCCCATGTCAATGGCAAAAAAACCCTTGTCATGCTCACGGCCCCAAGCAACGGCGCGCTTTTGATATTCTCGCAGTTGAGCCATCTACTTCACCAACGTTACGATAAAGTCAATGACGACATAGCTCGAATAAAAGCCTATGGCGGTGAACAGTATCCCTATGACTCGGTCCCACTTGCTGCATGATAGCATTATCAACGCGCTACAAATGGTATAGTAAAACGTGATACACGCGAGCAGGCAAGAGAAAAAGGTTACCCATTTGCCTATGCCCATACGTTCCTCCTTTGTCGTAAGTCCTTGTTATTCTTAAAGATGCCTTATTTTATCGTGTTTTCCGCTTGCTGTATACGCCAAATGCGGGCCAATTTATATACTCTAACTAGCTGTAATAACTGGCGATTCTATAAAACTCGTTTTAACGCGATTTTCTGAAGACGTGAACATTTATATACGAATTGAATTTCACAGGCCTTAAATCGAGTTTTAAGGCCTCGTTATTTTCGCTCCACCCGTAAAAATATGAGAATCGCCACTTGGGTTCAAGCGGCGATTCTGTTTTATCACATAAATGTCAGGTAGGAGCCTACCAATGACCCGAGGCCTAAGGCTATCAGAATTTTTCCAATCAATCGTCGTCCCAAGTTGCCGCCATACTCATACATCAGCAGCCCGCCAACTATCATCGTTAGGCTCAGCATCCGCAGGTAATCCATCTGAGACATACTCACCTCGCTTACTTTACCATGGCCTCTGTGATAATGGGATACCCATAAATCTGCCATGGGCTGGTATCGTGATGCAGAGGAGTTTCCTGCATGCCCCTCGCAATGCACCTACGCCGCCAGAGAGCTTGCGCCGCTTGCCATGCGGCCGCATGGGACTCAAAGACGCCGCAAATTTCCTTGTCGTCAATCTTATGTTCAATCAGCACGTATACTTCATCCATTGGCTCTTACCTCGCGCAAAATCAGGTAGCAATTGGCAGGGCTGAAATCCTTCTTCACGTCCCGCCGCCGCAAGTGGCAATACTCGTATGTGGTGCCCAAGTTGGCGGCTTGAAAATCCGCCCACTCGAGGAAGGTGTTGGGATTCTCCAGCCACGGCAAATAGATGCGGTCCCAATACTTGACAACCAACGCTTTGAAGCGCGACAACTCTCGCCCGCGCTCATGCCTTAACGCGAAGACGCTATGGACGAGGTCATACTTGTCGCCATACTTCGCACGTGATTCGCTCAGCGGCTTCTTACTCATGAGCTTGTCCCGTGCTCAGTATATTGAGTATACGCCGCAGCTCTTGGCTGGTGATGGGACCAATGCAGTCAGCGAAAAGTTCCTCTTTCACGCCTTCTTCGCCGTAAACGAGGAAAGGAATTACGTTCAGCGGCTTCTGCTGGTCAAGGCTATTGAACGTATGCAGGTAAAGAGTGTGCTCAATGGGACGATTGAGCTTGCGAGACAGCCAGAACTGATGCGCAATCCGCCAATAGGTCTCAGTCACCTTCTTGCACTCAGGCTGAACGCCAACGAACATGTCAGTGAAATATTGGCGATTGGTCTCGAACGGGCAATTTCTCAACGGGCAATTCGCTGGGTTCTGACGATAGTTGCAATTGCACATGAACGCGGCCTTGGCTGGGTCAACCGCCTTGATGGCCTCGTCAGTCAAAACAGCGTTAATGCCGTCACGATAGACATGCGAGTCAAAGAACTTCTCAAACGTCGCGTCAGCAGCGCGCAGGCCTTTTTGCAAATCCATACAAACCTCCATGTTGTTTTTTCAATCTATACCATGAATATCCGCCAATGTAAACGCGTTATATGTCCATGGCGTCCAGTTTGTCATGGCGAATTCTGATAAACCGAGGATGCCGCATACTCCCGTATTCGGTCAGCCCCTGCCCGGCAATTTCGATAGTACGACCAATGATTAACGATTTATCGTCCCACAAGACTTTTCGCAGGTAGTCAGAGAATCCTCCGCCGACCTTCACCATAACACCGTTCAAGTCGACGATGACGCCGCCAAGCATGCCTTCATACTTGCCGCGACCTTCAAAAACGCCAGTAACCACAGCGTCAACCGTGAAAACTTCCTTCAGTTTCATCCAGTTGTTGTTGCGCACATTGGCGTATTCAGAGTCGGGCACCTTCAGCATAAGGCCTTCATATTTCTGATCAATGGCCTCATGGTACAAGCGCAAGGCTTCGTCTTCAGAGCGTACCAATTGGTGCGTCACGAAGTGGACAGATGGATGGTTCAGCTCGTAAACAAACCGAGCTGCATCTTCCAATCGCTGGGACAACGGCTTGTCAAAATCGACAATATCGAACACGAAGAATTCGGCATCAGGCGTTTCATTGTATGAGCGAAGCGCGCCAGATGCGGCATTGAAAGACTTGCCATGCACCATCAGCTCGCCGTCAAGAATAGGTGCTTTCATGCCGATAGCTTCACACAACCAGTCAAGGCCATGGAATTCTTGCCCAGTACGAGAATAGAAACGGCCGCCCCTATATTGGGCCCGGTCTCCATCGTACTTGACGGACGCCAGCAGCGGATATTTCGCCTTGTTGGGGTCATACAACTTGGCGAGCTGCACGTCCATGGTGTAGATAAGGCCGGGAAATACCTTGTTGATGGAAGGTACGCCTAAGCCAAAATCAAACGTCCTGTTGATGACGCAAGCGACAATATGCTGACTCGCCAAAGTCAGGCCAGCAACGAAGGCGCGAAAAGCGCCGCGCGTAGCTATGGTGCTGCTCTGCTCGAGAATTGACAATTGCACCTGTAAGAGCTGCGGAGTGAGCTCAGTAAACCCGTAAGTCCGTGGAACGACAAGCTTCGACATGCCATACGAGTGGAAAGGCGAATACGCCATTTCGAGATATGGGGCAAGCTCAAAATATTGGCTCAAAATCTCTTTCTTGCGGTTTATGCTGCGTGCGCCGCGAATCTTCATGACGCCGTCCCATAACTGCGCAGTATCCATATTTCCCTCCATAGATGTTGTCGATTAAGTCATCCACCTCAGACTGCGTTTTCACAACCGCCACGTTAGCGCCATTGTCTTGGAGCGTAGACAACACCACCTTCTGAATGGGCTGGAGTGTCCCTTGTGGCCGCTTGACCTCTACAAAGACCACGCAGCCATAAAGGATAACCACTCTGTCTGGCCAACCCGCCATAGATGGCGATATGAGCTTGGGACAAATGCCGCCCTCATTCTCCACGCGGTTGACCAAATACCCCTCAATTTTATTCTCGGCATAACCCATGGTCAGCCCTCGATGTTCTGCTCAAGAGAATGCTGCCAAATCAGTTCTTTGTGCCTGCGCATGAGACCAGTGAAAATGCGATAGCACACGCGCTTATTCGCCTTATATTCGATTGCGGTCTTGAGCAGGTCCAGCCAATCACCAAGCTCAAGATCTTTATTGGCCCACAGGAAGGTTTGGAGATTGGTGAGATTCATGACGGGGCGAACATACTCCATTCGCGATTCGCCCGACAACAGCCATTTGTCAAAGTCAGTCAAATACTTCTCGAATTCTTTCATATCATCACTTATCACTTTTTATAACGCGGCCCAACCCAACCGTCAGCCCGCAGTGGAATGTCCTTTGACCACTCAGTGCCTTTACACATGCAATCGAGCATCAGCTCTAGCCGCTCATCTGACCCATCCTTCTCTTCACAGATGTTTTCATCATAGATGGAGCCGATGATATTGAAGCCATGACGCTCAAGCTCGAATTTGCCATCGTAGAGAATATCGCGACCCAACGCTTGGATGACGTTTTCAGTCAGTTTGCCCGGCGTGCTATACTGGCGTACGTAAGTTTTGGTCTTTTGGTCAATGCCAAGGTAGGTAAGCGCTAAGCCATACTGCCCATCTTGCAGCTTGGGGTCACGATAATACATCGCCCGCCCACTAGCCAACGTCATCTGCAGCCACTTGGCGCCAGCACGGTCTTTAATGACGCGGAAGGTTGTCTTATATGCAGTGAATGCTCTGCCTTGGTTGGTGACCGCATTTTGCGCGGCGTCCATCAGCTTATACCATAAGCGAACTACCCTATGATACTTTTTGCGATAGCCTTTAACGATGGCGTCAGCTTGAGGCAGGCTCAAATCGACGCCAAAGCGAGCAGCATAATCAACGAATCCACGCGCGCCCATTCCATAACCGCAGCCAAGAATACCAACTTTGCCCATCTGGCGTTGGTCTTTTGTGACCTCGTCATATGGCACCCCGTAATTAAACGACGCCATATCTTTGTATTGGTCAAACTTGTCAGCGAAACGTTGGCAGGCTCCCCAATCTTCCGCCAGCCATATGAGCAGAATATACTCAATGGATGAGTAGTCCGCGCACATGATATGGTAGCCCGGTTGAGCCTTAATCATCGAGCGGATAAGAGCTCTGGCGGACTTAACTGGGTTGTGCTCGCAAACAGACAGGTCAAAGAAGCTCGCAATCTCGCTCTCTGGATCGCTGACACTCGCGCGTGGCAAGTTGAGCAGCTGAAAGCCCATACCTGTGATGCGTCCAGTGTGAGCCCCGTAGTAGCGCGAATTGTCGTACATGCGGCCATTGCTGGCCATGTTCACGATTCGCTTGTACTTGCCGATGGAGGACAGCCCAAGGCTCGCCCTCATCTCAATCACGTTCACGACCGCATCAGGCAGAGTCAAGAAGTCCGCGTCGTTCATGAGCGCTTCAATGGTGTCCTTCTTGAGATCAGGCACCAACTCAAAGCCCATGGTGTCGTTCACGAAGTCTTTAATCCGCTTGACTTGTGTCACCTTCTCAACCGCGCCATTGGTTACCCGCGGCAAAGTCTTGTTCTGTTCATCCAGATAAACAGTTGTGACTTTGAGAATTTGCTGTGCCTCATCAACTGCGATGGGCAAGCCACGCTGATTAATTCTGCAAGTAAGTTCCCATATCGATTGTTCACGGTCAGACAGTCTGTCAGCTGGCAAATGACGAAGAACAGCAGCCGTCGACTCAACGTCTTGCCTGTTATACTTAATATAGTCTTGCCAATATGGACCAACGCACTGGTGCGGTCGTGCTCGCTTAAACATGTCAATGAGCATCGACCCAGCTGAATCTTTCAATTCTTCTGGGCATATAGCCTTGGTGGCGTTCATCAAGTTCTGAGGCAACCCGTATCTGCCGCACAGCGCTTGCACGTCCACCACTCGATTGAGCGGCAACTCAATGCCAAGGCATGCGCGAGTAACCGCAATTTCAAATTGCGCGTTGAAGGCGTAAATAATGGAGTCATTGAAGATTTCCACTGGAAATGGCCCGTCGTGACACGTCCACGTTTCGACAAGTCCATCATCAATCTTCCATGACGCGATTTGGATGTATAGGCTTGGGTCAGCGCAGTAATTCGCGCGGCCAGCCTCTACAAGGTCCGTATCGCAGCCTGTTTCATAGTCAAGAATGAGCTTTCGCATAACCACCTTATACCATGAAAAGAAAATAAAAAGAGCCCCAATTTGGGGCTCTTGGAAGGATTATTTACAGCAGTTGGTCTTCAGAGCCCGTGGTTTCATCCCATAGGGCGCCTGCGGATTCTTCCTTTTCAGCGAAGGCGCTGAAGGCGCTTTCAGCCGTGCTGCGGCCATCCATGCGTTCGCCATCCTTAACAAACATAATGTGATTCAGTGCGCAGCCCACGCCAAAGGACTCGTTGTTGTATGGGAAAAATCCCAGATCGCCGCGGCAATAGCACCCAGAGTAAAACACCTCTGGGCTGACGGGCTTGGCGAAGCGGTCAACGGTACCCGGGGCGTTGATGCTGGAAGCAGTGATGAAGTAATGGCCACGATAGCATTCGCGTCCAGCCTGCTGCTCAGGCAGAGCTTCTTCATAGTACGCGTCGCCGTCCTTGAAGGGATTGTTGAACTTGGGAGACTTGACGCCCGCAGCAGTGAACTTGCCCTTCTTGATGCCAGCATTGACGGCTTCTTGAATGCGAGCCTTGAACCAGTTGATGGTAGCTTCATCATCCTTCGGAATGAGGAAGCCGCACGAATACTTGGCGGTTCCGCCGCGAGCTTCACGAGGCTGGGCGATGGAGGCGTAAGTAATGCGAAGAACGTTGGTAACGGCCATGGTGAATTCTCCTTTATCTAGTTGTTATTGTTGGTATTGGTGTAACCGTCTGCAATCCGCTGGTAGTTGACGCGCATTTTCTCGTTAAACGCGTCCGCAAACTCATCAGCGGTTATGCCAAGTTGGTACAGCAAATTGATGTAATGAGCTTCCCACAGCTGAAACAACCGTATGTCAAGTTCTGATACGGGTTCCGCCACAATAAACACCATATGCGGCTGACCAATTTGCGACGTTACAGCCATCAGCTGCTCGAACATGGACATGCAAATATTACGCTGTTCCATCGGTCGAGTAATTCGCGGTTCATCGCAAAAACCAGCCCGCTCAAGCAGAGCAGCCAAATCTGGTGACAAGCCGTTTTTGTCTTGGTCGCTGCCAGTTATCCATGTCAAGCCAGCCGCGCCGACGAGATATTCGTAGAAGAAGAATACGTCAACCGCTTCTTCTACCAAATGGCGCTTGTTGATTTCTTTGTAGTCAGCAGGCCGCCATGGCTTCCACGGAAGCTCATTGAGCACTTCAACGATTTCAACATTCAGCGCGATAGCTGCTTGTTGGCGCGTCAAAGGACACTTGAGCTTTTCATGGTAGTCAGCTACCTCTGACATCAAATCAATCATATTGACAGATGCCATACGCTCACTCCATTTAAATGATTAATTGATGATTTTTAAATAACACGCAATAGAATTCTTGTAAATAATTTTCTGAAAATTTTTTATGAAAAATTTTGTTCAACTGCGTCAATAGCTTATTTGACCATGTAAAACACGCCGTCGGCGTTATTACCAGCCGGTAACGTTATAATGCCCTCCACGTGAGACCATCCAGCTGTCCCGCGGGCCAATTTCCACGCCTCATAACCCGGCCGCCTCGTATGCTGCATGAAGAATACCTCCTGCACGCCAGCTGCAATCAGCTGTTTGGTGCAATCCTCACACGGTTCGAGCGTGCAGAAACATATGCGATGGCATCCTTCCGCCTTATTGCGCAATTCGCCCAGCTGCTGAAGTGCGCAAATTTCCGCATGGATAGCAGGACACGAGAGTCCATCCTGCTTGCGGCAATGACCTAACGCCAAGCACTGACGGCGTTCGTCAATATTGGCGCCATACACAATTTCAGGCTGTCCTGAAATCGAGCAATTGAGAATCACACAGCCCACATGCTTGTCGAGGCACGTGGAGTGCATCGCGGCCTCCTTCACGCGCTTCAAGTGCTGGGCTAAAATAGGTGAAGCGAACAAGTACATCCTTTACTCCAATAAAGAAAATGCGGCGCAACTCGCGCCGCGCTGTCAACCATTATTCTTTGAACCACACTTTACCGCAGGTCATTTTGCCTTGCTTGCACGTCTTGTGCATGAAGCAGTCTGGCCCAACATAATTGAACAACTCGGGAAACCACTTCTTACACTCGACAAGCACACGTTCAGCCAACATCTGCATCTCGAGCGTATTGCGCAAGCACAAGCGCAAATTCAAGAAATTCACCAATTGGCGTGCGTTGGTGGTGACTACGAGATTGACGCCAATGCCTTCTGGCAGAATCTGACGAGCTTCAGACTTGTCGATGCCTTCATCAATCAACTGGTCATACAGCCGCAGCGTCTGCTCAACATGAGCGCGAACAAGCGCATTCTTCGCCATAGCTTCGCACATAAACACGGGATACTCGTCATACTTTTGGTAGTGTTGGCTCGAGCTGGTTGGGCTCTGCATGCGATGGCGCAACAGCTGCAAGCTGCAAGCACGAGAAATATCAGTAATTTTGAAAGTAACCGTGGCATGCTCAAACACGCTAGTGTGGTTAGCCTTCAGCAAGTATTGCGCGAGCGTGGGACTGTCAGATTCATTCGCCATCTGCCGCATCGTCTGACTGCTCGCATAACACACGAGCACGTTCGGATTGGCGGTCTTATTGAGAATAACTACTTGCGGGTCATAAGCGTTAACCATTATTATCCTCTCCAGTCGGTGTGTTATGGCGAGTCAGCCAATGCAAAAACATGGCGTTCGCAGCGATATGAGCCGTGTGCTGCAAGCCGCTTTCTTCATCAATGGGCTCTTCTTTCAACAGCGCCATACAATGGCGTAATAGCGCAGCGCGATAGCGAGCTACTGCATTTGGCACTTTCTGCCAACTGTTGACGTCATATTTCTCCGCGCCAAACGTCAGCACTTTGCCAAGATCTTCAATGAAATACGGGTCGAGCAAGTCAAGCCGCGGCTTGCCGCCGTCGAACTTAAGACCCACTGACTTTTCTTCAGCCATAGATACCTCACTTGTTTACGTTCAAAAAATATATTAAATAAAAAAGACAAGAAAGTAAACAAAAAAAACACGCGGCTAGTGAAAGCCGCGTGTTTAATGGGAATGAAGGAACGTATGGAGGAAGATGCGAAAAGCTATGAATTAGTTGGCGCTTTCGTCGTCGATAGCTTCGCCGCGGGACTCACAAAAGGTGAGCAGCTCAACGCGAGCTTCCGCGAGTTCGAGCTTGGCGCGAGCCACACGCTCTTGCATAACGGTCAGCTCGTCGACTTCAGCATCAGCAGGGATATTGTCAAACTTCTCAACAGCACGCTGGCAACGAATGACATCGCCCTGTGCGCGCTCAATCGACTTGCGAAGAGCGGCGGCCTTCTCTTCAGGCGTACGCTCGCGAACAGGCTTCTTGGAAGACTTGCTGGTGGCCTTCTTGGCGGCCATGTAGTCAGCGTAGCCCGCTTCGTCAGTGATGTAGAACACGCCGTTTTCGTCCTTCACGGGATACTTGCCCATGAGACGAAGCTGCGCAAAGGTGGAAGCGATGGTCTTCGGCGTGGTGTTCAGCGCTTCTTCAAGCGACTGATTGGTGGCGCCACCTTCGAGAATGAGGTTGAGGACCTTCGTGCGGAGATTGGTACGTTCAGCCATGGTATTGCTCCTTTATATTGTTTGTTTTATTGACCGCGTGGGCAAGCAGAGAAGCCCCCGCCTGTTTTCGCAACCAGCTAAAAAACATTGCCTCGGGCCAAAGCCCACGCGGCTCAAGCACAAGCACATTGAATGCGTGCGGCGCATTCGTGCTGCTTGATGAATTCAGTATATACACATCCAAGAGGTTTGTAAACGCTTTTTTGCCAACTTGCTCAAAATTTTTTCTTCTTTTTCACTCCCTCTTTAAATTGTTAGTTTTGTTTAATCTTCTGCAGAATCTGCAAAAGCCCCAAACGTGGTTTCCGCCGTGGTAATAGGCTCGCGTGGGTCGCTGTCATGAACCATAACGGGTTTGCCCAGCGCCTTCATATAGAGGTTGCTGAAACCGTCAACCTTCTTCATACCGAGCTTTTCAGCCTGCGCCACAGAAATCAGCTTGGTCTCGTACGGCTCAATATCCGCAGCCTCAAGTGCCCTGACTACCTCAAGTTCAGGAGCAGCCCAGCGACGACTGGAGCGTCCGTTGACCACCTTATAGCCCGGGAACTGACCAATAGAAGCTCGCTTGAACGCCATGGCCTTGATTTCGGCGATGGAACTTTCGAGCTCGTCCAGTTGCTTAAACGCCTCGACCAACGCCAAAGTGGCGGCCTCGTCTTCGGCAGAAATTCCGTTCTTGAGCACGTCAGCATGCTCATCACAGAACTTGAAGACCTCGGACGCCATATGCTGATGGTGTTCCATGCGTGCCAAGCACATGCCTGCAGCACTGCACCAACGGCACTGAGATGCACCCGGGTTGAACGTGGGCTGCTCGCTCTCAGCATTCTTAATGGTTGGCATGAGCTCGTTGTGCAGCCAATCGAGTAAATCTTGCTTGGATAACGTCCATGCCTTGAAATTCTCAAGACGGGGCTGGACGATATGGAGCGTAACCTGCTGGAGATCGAACAACGCCATTTCTGCCAGCTTGCCGAGAGCATATGCCTTCAGCTGGACATTGTCTTCAACAGCCACAAAGACCCCGCCGCCAAACTTCCAATCGAGAATATGCAGCGTGGAACTGGCAACATCGGCCATGGCGATATCAGGCGTGCCGTAGACCTGCGGAGCACCCCATGGTGCAAGGGTGGTTTTCGCCTCGATGGCGAGCGTCATATTGGGATTGTATACAGAATCAAAGTACGTGATACACTGGTTCACCAGCATCAGCTGTTCTTGGGAGAGTTCCGCGAGCAGCTTATCAGTGCTCCCATTTTTTCCAGAAGTCCGCATACGAACGACTTCAGCCATGATGTCGTGCAGCTGAGTGCCCTCAGACGCGTATTTGGATGACCCAAAGCTGGGGTATTGCTCGCACATCTTGACGCTGGCAGGGCAAGCGATGATTCTGCTGAGCTGACTGGGACTCATCGCGGCGTGCGCATTTGCCATAAAAACCTCCATATAAAAGGTAAGACGTCGCCATGGTGTCATGGCGACGTCAAGTTAATGAGCTTGGTTAGAACGTAGCGCGCCGCACAAAGTGGTTGTTGCACTTGGTGCAAACGGATTCAGTGGGCCAACCAGCACGGAAAAACCACTGAAAGAGCGCGTCGATAACCCAAAACACGCCGCATGTCAAAATGACGAGCAGCCAAAACAAAGGCTTGAAGCGGCGAGTGGGCTTGTAACCGGTGTTACCGCAGTAAGGGCAGGGATGTCCGACATACACTTGAGCCATGGTAAGTCTCCTTATTTAAAGGTTAATCATTGCGAAGAGCCAAGCGCAGCATAAAAGGCGCGACGAACGCCATCAAAGCCTCCCACGGCTGGTTAGTCAAACAGAACATCACGAAGAACAGATGGCACATAATAAACGTCTTCTTACCAACCATGATAGCCTCCAACTGACATTTTCGCGCTTCAACCACGCGTTGATTTCTATATGACGCGAGCCAATGAAAAAGTAAATGCCCTCAAGCTAAAAATTTGTAAAAAATTTTTGAAAAATAATTCGAGCCGCGCCGTGTACATTTGCTCGCTCGCGTGGCATCTTGTTCTTATCTTAATGATGGAGGCAACGTTATGAAGACAATTATGGAGGCAGTTATGGACCGCATCACTATCGACACCAGCATATATGAATTCACCAAAGAAATCAAAGTCCGTCCTACCGATAAGACAATCGATGCGCACTGCGTGTACGGGTTGACGACAGAATATACCTTTAATAAAGAAACGGACGACTTCGATGAAGAACGCCATGTTCTTATTGAAGAGCTGTTGTGCCGTTCAAGTATCGCCGCCAAGGCATCGGGCGGGCTCTGCTCAGAGCGGCAGTCAGTGATGCCAAGAAGCGGTATCCGAGTATGGCGATTAAGCTGGTAGTCGAGCCGCTGTCGCCCGAGATCGACCAAGATATTTTGGTAGAGTTCTATGAATCTGAAGGCTTTTCAATCGAACAAGACAACGACGTCATCATAATGTCTTGCTAACAATGGAGGCCGCCATGGAGTTAACCGTTATCGAAATGGGCAAAGATATTGTCGTTACAGCGGTAGACCATGAACTGGACGCCTATTGCGTATTCAGCAAACTCAGCGCCAATCGAGACCATGATGCGTTCATTGTCATAACCAAGTGGTTTGTGTCTCGCCATTTTCGCGGTCGCGGAATTGGGCGCGAGTTGTTCAGAGCGGCCGTTCGTGAAGCCAAAACCAGATACCCCGGCTTGTTCATTCATATTATAATCCCGCCGCTTGATGAAAGCATGAATTACAGCCGTTTGGTGAAGTTCTTCAGCAACGAGAATTTTCTCGTCAGCGCCGTTGATAATGTGGCCTCTTTAATTAACTAACCTGCATAAAATCTCGCTAAAAATACGAATGCCGCCAGCGTGAAACTGGCGGCATTTTTCTTATACGTAACATACTGAAATAATAGACAAACCTTTTAAAACTCACAAAAATCAGAAACGCGAGCTATCCTATACAAAATCAATTTCGCAAGCCTTAAATCGAGTTTTAAGAGGTACGATTTTTTGAACTCGCCCGTAACTCGACTAGAAATCATAAGTTTCCACCACCCTGATGCCGCTCTTCGTGCTCTTCACGTCGACGACGTACTTATATGCGCGATATTGGCACCAGAAGCCGTCGTTCATCAGCTCGTCGCGTGAACAACGGCACCCTTTCTTGCGCAAACGCCTGTGGAGATTGCAGCAGTATATTACGAACGCCCGCGACTTAGGAGGAAATCGCTCGACCTCCTCCTTAAGTCTGCTTATTTCTACCTCCCGCACAAGACGATGTGCCGTTTTAAAAATGGCGTATAAAGTCAAGTGGTTAAGCATAAATCAGCTCGTTTGCAGGCGGGGAAGTTTGTGGTACTCTACGCCGAACTGGTAGCCTGTGTAGTCAGACAACAGCTGCAAATATCCGCGCGTGCGGAGGCATCCATCAAACTTCACCAGCTCTTGAACTTGCTCCACAGACAGAGGCAGAGGGTAAAGCGTGTGCATGGTGCCCGTGAAAATAACGCGAATAAAGCCGTCGTCGATGTTGCAGCAAGCCTTGTTGTATTTGTAAATGTCCATGAAAGGCTTCACTTCCATCAATTCCGCGCTTGGCTGCCATTCGTAAATACGCTCGACAACAGGCCTGCAGACGTCCGCCAACAGCGCTTTGAGCTCGGTCGTATATCCATACGAGTCAATCCCGCACAAGTTTTTCAGCCTGCGAGAGACGTCAGAGTAGGTGAAAACGTAAGGGTTGCTGGCGGAAAACTTCCGTGTGAAGTAGAATCCCACATCTCCCAACGAGTCAAGAGGATGGAGTTTTTGCAAGGCGTTCAGCATCAAGTCCATCATTCCCTCGTTATACTTGCGCGGACGATTGCGATTCGAAAGCGTCAACCAACGAGCTTTATTGCTCAAAATGAGCTTGGCGTCAACTTTGTTAACCGCCGTATAGCAGTCCAGCAGATGCGGAAATTTCTCGATAAGCTGACCGAGAGTGGGAAAATCTTCGTTTCTACTCATTGCCAATTACCTCCGTAATGCCATTAAAGGCGCCGTTTTTGAGTTCTTCTTCAGTCACTGGTAGCGGATAATACGTCCTATAAGACCGCTGACGTTGTAAACGCACAACGCCTTTTGTGACGTCTAACCATTTTGGAAGGTCCTTTCTGCCAATAAGCGACTTCAAATACTCGCTACAAAGCGTAGTCAGCGCGCGAGTGAGCTGCGCTTTTGAGCGTATGTCAGCCGTCATATTCGACCGCCAACGTATCAGCCCTTGCGCGGTTTTCAAGTTTACGAGCAGGCCGCTACGTGACGGGTCGCCAATATTGAGCAAGTAATCAGGCTCAATCTCAATAGGAAAGAGCTCCGACAGCTCAATATCTTGACTGTTTTTGGCCATCAGCTTGGAGTTTTCTTCGTTAAGCTGAGCTACGATTTCTGGGCTGATAAGCCATGGTTTTTCGCCTTTTTGACAGGCGGTTTGGTACTCTTTGTACAGGTTTTTGTAAAACGCCCGCCAATTGAAAGCGTTAATCACGTCCCAGTTGAAGCCGCTGACGCGAATTATCCATAACCGCCTTGTGCCGCTTTTGGTCATAGTCAACGAATGCTCGTTCGTCGAACCGAACACCATGGCACGCCGCGGAAGCGTGATTGGCGCTGTTTCATATATGGGCGTGAACTCCATGAAGTTCTTGGTGAGCATGTCTTTGCAGAATGACGAGGCTTGGGCGTCAGAGCCAAGAATGCCGTCGAACTCGTCAATCACGAGAATAGGCTTGCCTGCCAAGGCTATTTGGAAGTCACGATATTCTTTGGATGCCGTGAGCGGCATCGACCACGTGGACACAAACAGCGAGCGCACATTTTGCGGTATAATGGAGTTGAAGAACCCGCTTTTGCCGCATTGCTCTGGACCAACGAATATGAGCATGCCGCCGTTCATGTCATACGGCCCAACGAATTTTGCCTGAAGTTTGATGATGGTCATAAACGTAGAGTACAGCAGGTGCTTGGCGAGAGCGACGTCTTGCTGTGGATCTAAGTATATGGAATCAAACACTTTATCGAACGTGGCTTCTGGGTCGTCGTCAGCGGTTTCGACCCATTGCATGAAGATGTTGGCATCCTCCCTGCCAAGTTCGATAGCCTTTTTTCGCAGCAGCCCAAGGCATTCTTTCAGCCTCTGCCCATAAATGCCGCTTCGCGGATACAGCACGTTTTGGATGAAATCCGTCAGCACGGCATCAAGCGTTCTGCCATCAATGGGGCCATATAAGGCGGGCAGAATGTCGTTGTTTTTGACGATTGCCTGCTGACACATGAGGTCTTCATCGCCCGCCAAAAAGAACTGCGTGCCGTTCTGGAGGATACGCAAATGGTAAAATTCCGCGAACCCCCATACGTTACGTGTGTTGCACAAGTCGATGCCTTTGGCGGTTCTCACCTCTGGCGTGTACTTTACTAGGTTGTAAAGCGCCTTAATGGTGCTCGCTGAAACACCGGCGATTTGCGTCGTGCCAAACGAGACCCACTTTTGGCTGACTGCATTCGCGTCGTACGAAGTGGGGTCGGTGCGGCTCCACTCGTCGAATGCCTTAAACCCTCCATTGGTATTGTAAAGCGAATGGATGCCCATACCAATACGCAGCCAAAACTCATAATGGCTGTACTCGGTGCCCGTCAGCTGAAGCCACGCAGCCTTGACGCGCTCGGTTTGGCTCAGTGAAATACCAGCCAACATCTGACGAAGTTCCGTCAGCGTAATGTCTTGGTGCGACGCCGCAAATGCTTCTAATGCTTGAACTTCGTCTACGTTGTCCGCCTGCAGAACCTCAGGCGTGAGCGTTGGCGAAGCTGTTGGCAAAAAGGCCGTGTGGTCAATCGTCGTTAACCTACCAATAGACCGCTCGTGCACGTTGCCCGTCACTCGCAAGGCGTGCTTACCGACGAAAATTTCGCCTTGTACGCCATACTTGCTTGGTATGGTATACTGCGCTTTGGCGCCATCCTTAGCGCCAGTGGTTAAGTAGAAGAGATGAATACCATTTCCACTCAACGAATACTCTGTATAGGTAGGCGGAAAGTCTTCTGGTATCATCAGTCCGTGGTCGATGTCGATTACGACGAGTTTGTTCTTTGGGCTCGTATACAAGCCAAAGGATTCGCCGTCGACATCCGCCAACGTCTTGCCCGTTTCTTCCGACCCCTTCGCGCCCCACTTTGGCCGTTTGCCTGTAAACGACGTCCAGAAAGGCAGGCTGGCGAGATCTTGCGGAATGTTTTTTCGCATAGAACCTCCAAGAACTTCATCTTATCGTAAAATGAAAAAATGTACACATGAAAATGGAACAGGGCGAGCCGTCATCTAACCGTCATCAGGAGCCATCAGGTGTCATTACGCGTAATTAGCTGTTTTTATTAGTTAATGACACCTGATTGCGTAATCGGTGACACCTGAGTGACGCCTGCGATGACACCTGAGTGACGCTCGATGGCTTATGATGGCGGCCATGAGTTTTCATACCAAACTACGTTACCATGGGTTAACGCGAGAACTTTCTCGAAAAGGGCTGTTTACAAAAGGTTTACAATGCGATATGCTTTCTTTAAAGTTTTTAAAAGGCTTGGTTTTCTTCATGAAAACGAAAGATGGCCAATATCGTGATTCGCCCGCAACGCGAATGCGTACAATGGCCCCACGGCTGGAACTAAACAGTTAACCATCGCACGGCCACTGACCGATACATCTGTAACTGCCATATTGCTCTGCTGCAGGTTCGCACAAGTACCAACACGTGTTAACTGCACTACCCAATGGGTAAGACGGTGTGCTTGTTGACAAACGAATAGCGAAAACGCAACATACTCTTTTTCTTGACTTTGTAACGTTGCGAGCGAAAACTAAAAGAGGTTCCCGCTCGCAACGAAATTTTAGATGCAAAATTTTTACCTCTAAGTGCTTGAAATAATTGATGCGCAACAATGCGCAACAATGAGCAACAATGAGCAACTTGCGCATTTTGTTGCTCTTTCATACATTTCAAGCACTTAGAGCCAAAATGCGCAACAATGCGCAACTTTTCGAGCTTCGCATAATTTTTATGTTGGTTATATTGTTACTCTAAGGTAACAATGAACGTAAAAAAAGAAGACTCCTTGCATAAAGAGCTTTTTGAAAAAGTTGCACATAATTGCACAATTGCACAAATATAGAATAAATATACAAAATAATTGAATAAAAAAAAGCGCAACTGAAAAATTTAGTTGCTCATTACCGCGCAAAACGCGCACATTCAATAATTTCAAGCATTTAACTTACTAAATATTTAGTAAAACTCCGCTGTTTCTTCAAGTACTTGGAATTATTAATGGCATGTTTTAAGGCTCTTAAAACTCGATTCTACGCGTGCTTTTATGGTACGTGGTTAAATCCTCACGTTTCCTATAAAAATGCGTAGAATCGAGTTTTAAACGCGTTAAAACTCGAATTATGGGCTTTCGTACGCGTCGTATGAGCCCATGTCTCGCGTCTTCTCATGGTATTATGCCAAATTTCCATACAATTCAATCATTTATACGCGTGTAACGCATAACATATTGGAATATATGGAAATTGACCGAATGCGGATTGCCGCTGCAACGTGTTGGTTTAATTGGCAAACTCTTAAAACTCGATTTGAGGCCTTTGAAATTCGATTCGTGTATAAATACTCGCGATTTGGTTCTTTTGAGCTCTGTGCGAGTTTTAAACGCGTTAAAACTCGAATTATGGGCCTTCTTTGTACGCGTATCACGCATATCGCGTGCGTTTTACCCGATAAGGATACGAAAATGCGTAAAATCAACGCCCTGATAGTACACAATGCGGCCACCTATGACACCATGGACATTGGTGTGGAGGAAATTCGGCAGGTGCACATAAAGGAAAATGGCTGGCGTGACGTCGGCTACCACTACGTGATACGCCGCAACGGTGTCATTGAGAAGGGACGTGACGAGGCCACAGTTGGCGCGCATGTCGCTGGTCACAATGCGAATTCCATTGGTATTTGTTTGGCGGGCGGCTTGAGCAAGATCGACGGCAAGACCGTGGAGCGAGCCAATTTTACTGACCAGCAATACGATTCCCTCTACAAACTCCTGACTGAGCTGATGGCGAAATACCCGCTCGCGAAGCTCTACGGCCACAGCGATTTTGCGAACAAGTTTTGTCCCGGGTTCGATGTTCGAACTTGGTTCAAGAATTATCAGCAGGCGCAACGAGCCTCGTCTGCTGATTGACGGCGCCTCTCCTCGCCGTCACTCTCCTGCCCTTGCCCGCCGTGTATCCTGCGCACGGCGGGCTTCTTTTTAAAGTCTTGAAATATATGGAAATGTGGTTTATCGGGCATTCCATGTATCTGAATTTGTTGGTGTTTCATAAGTATTTGAAACGTTTAACAAAGGACGAACCGATGAAGAACAAGTTGGCTATGTTGCTTGCGCTCGTGATGATGCTGATGGTCTCTGCATGCAACGCGGACGAAGCCGCCATCAACGCGAGGAACTCGCTGCGGACGGCGAAAGTGACGTATGAAACAGCAATGGAAGCGTCCGTGGAACTCCATAAAGCGGACAAACTGACCGACGAGCAGATGGCGAAAGTCAATGAAGCGGCGGTCATTTTTGTGGACGTTTACCTCATGGCGGTTGATGCGCTTGACACCTATGTGACCACCAACAAGGCCCTGTCCGAGCAGGATTTGGCGGCCGCTGTTGACGCGGTTACTGATGGGTTGAACACGTTTATCAAGAGCCTTGTACAGCTGGGCGTGGACATTAAAGAGCAAACTGACGCCAAGGGGTAAGCCATGAAGGTATCGGACGTCATCTTCATCCTCGATCTCGCAATGTCGATTGGTATTCCGGCAGTGCGAAAAATCGTGGAAGCATGGGACAAGGAAACGGTCACTCGCGAAGACATTGAACAGCTTCGCGACATCAAAACCCCCGACCAGTTCTAAGAAAACGGTGCCTATATATGATTGAATCGTTTCACAAAGCGATGAGCGCGCTGTCTGAGAGTCTGCCGTGGATCATAATGGGCGCCGTTGTGGGGGCTACTATGAACGCACAAGTGACGAACAGCCCAAGCCTCTGGGCGACGGTACTCGGATACATCGCCAGCTTAATTTGTGGCATTGGTGTAGGTACGGTCGCCGTACTGATGGCGAAGAGCAGTGGAGTAACGAACGCGGACGCAATCGCGTACATAGGCATGGGTATGGCGATGTTTGGCAAGGACGCGTATCCAGTGATACGAGAACGAATCTTGCTGGCATTGCCGAGGAGGCGATCGAATGGCAGTAATGACTGACACTGACTTTGAACAGCTGCTGATGCTCATCGTCAGCGGTAAGTCGGTGTCTGAAGCGAGCGTGGAGCTCGGTTACGACGACCATGGATCAGCCTTGTGGTTTTACTTGGATGACGGAGCTGACCCATCACGCCGTGAAAGGTATATGATGGCGAGACGGCTGGCGGCTGACGCACAGTTTGACCAAATTCTCGACCTCGAGAACAAAACTATCCAAGAAGCCATGAGTCCGCAAACGCTGACGGCAGTTGTAAACGCGCGTAAATGGCGTTTGGGCAAGATGAATCCGAAGATTTACGGCGATTCGCAGCAGCTGAATTTGACAAGCTCGGATGGCTCTATGTCGCCGGCGGCCAATGCGTCGCTGGTGTCCCTCTCGTTTGAGGAACTCAAGAAACTCGCTGAATCGCTCGGGTAAAACCATGGGGCTTCACTTTATGAACAATTTCAAAGGCTTGCGTAAACGCCCGCGCTGACGACGTTACTTATAAGTAACGCGCGGGCGTTTACGCATGCGAAACTTCCCGGGTATGCGTATGAAACAGGCTCTTAAAACTCGATTTAAGGCTCGTGAAATTCGATTTGTGTATAAATGCTCACGATTCGAAAATTCGCGAGTTTTAAAGGTTTTACTAAGTATTTGAGCCGCTTACGTGCCCGTAGGAGAGCACGATGTGGGCGACTAAGGAGCAGATGGCTCGCGACGTGCGGCGTGAGCTGGCGCGTAGAAGTTTTGAATTTTTTGTGCGGGAGGTAACTCCCAACTACCTTATGGGCTGGGTGCACAGGAAAATTTGCACCGAGCTCGACCAGTTCTTGCAGGACTCTCTCAATGGGCGTTCGCCCAGACTCATGATAATGATGCCGCCTCGCTCTGGTAAATCGGAGCTGGCAAGCCGCAAATTTCCAGCGTATGCCTTGGGGCGGTATCCCGACCTGCAGTTTATCGCGACGTCGTACTCTGCTGATTTGGCGAGCAGAATGAGTCGTGATGTTCAGCGCTGCATAGAGAGTTCCGAATACACGAAAATTTTTCCGTCCACCAGACTGAGTTCTGGACGTGACGGATACAGCCGAACGACGGACCTGTTCGAGATTGTACAGCACAATGGGGCGTACCGGTCAGCCGGTGTTGGCGGCGGTATTACTGGTATGGGCGGCAATATCTTGGTCATCGATGACCCCTTTAAAGACCGCGAAAGTGCTGATTCTCCAGTCCAGCGGCTGAAAGTTTGGGAGTGGTATACGTCGACACTATATACCCGTCTTGCTCCAGGCGGAGGTATATTGTTGATAAATACCCGTTGGCACACGGGCGACTTGTCAGGACGTCTACTGGAGATTGCGGCCAGAAAAGACGAAGACGAGTATGCCGAGCAGTGGAAAATTGTGAGTTTTCCCGCTATTGCCACCCAAGACGAGGAGTTTAGAAAAGCAGGCGAACCGCTGCACCCAGAGCGGTATGATTTGCCTGCACTCCTCCGTATTAAGCAAGCAATCGGCTCCCGCAACTGGGAAGCCCTCTATCAGCAAAATCCCGTTCCCGACGGCGGCGCGATTTTCCTCGAGCGCTGGTTCAAATTCTGGTTCCACTCAGACCTGCCCCAAACGTTCGACCAAATGGCGATTTCGTGGGACTTGGCGTTTAAAGCATACGACACCAACGACTATGTGGCTGGCACCGTATGGGGCAAAAAGGGCGCCGATTTTTATCTGCTAGACATTCTCCATCAGCGCTTAACCTTCACGCAAACCTTAGCGGCCATACGTGATTTACACGTTAAGTGGCCCAAGGCGAAGCGCATTTTCATTGAAGACGCGGCCAACGGGCCAGCAGTTATCGACTCGCTCTCACGGTCGATTCCCGGGATTATCCCAGTAAAAGCTGATGGGTCGAAGGAATCGCGAGCGCACTCGGTAACTCCCCTGTTTGAAGCGGGCAACGTCTGGTTGCCCCACCCCTCGCTGCATCGTGACGTGCAGGCGTTGATTACGGAATTTCTCCAATTTCCTTATGCGGAACATGACGACTTGGTGGACAGCACGACGCAGGCCATTCGAGAAATGACGCGTCGGCGTACTCTTGCCTTAAATGCCGAGTTGGCGAAGCCTGCGCCGACGGCCTCTCTACTAGGAGCGTTCTCTTATGGACGATAACAAATTTAGCTCGCTGAGGCTGTCGCCGGCGATGCTTGACGAGCTTTTCACGCCGACAGCACCAAGACAGTATACGGTTGACGAAATTCGGGAAATGTTCAAACCCGCCGCAACGCTTGGTGCGGCTCAAGATGTCCAGCTGGCCATGGACCAGCAGCTCATGGACACCGGCGTCTATTCGCTGATTCAGCACGCGTACAACTTGGGACAAGGCGTTGCGCCCCAGTTCATGGGGTATGGCGCATTGCAAGGGCTGGCGCAAAACGGGCTTATACGGGCATGTATTGAGACCGTGGCGGACGACATGGTCCGCGAGTGGATAGAGCTGAAGAGTTCGGATAACTCGGTTGAGCCTGAGCAAATAGCGCGACTTGAGCGGGCGATGCGAAACTTCAACGTGCGGGACGTTTTCCATGAGGCGGCGGAATACGTGGGGTATGAAGGCGGCGCGATGATTTTCATCGACACAGGAGCCGCCCCTGAGGAACTCGAAAAACCCCTCAATCTGTCCGAGTATTCTATGGAGCTCAGGCAAAACAAGTTGAAGGGCTTCACGGTTCTTGACCCTGTCAACCTGTTCCCGGGCGACTATAACTCGCTCTATCCGATGAAAAAGGACTACTACAAGCCCAAATACTGGTACGTCCTCGGCACCAAAGTCCACTCGTCGCGGCTGATTCGCTTGGTGGCGAATGAGTGCCCGACGCTCTTAAAGCCTGCGTATAACTTCTTTGGCGTCCCTCAAGCCCAGCTGTTATATGACTACGTGCTTCACTTCCAAGATTGCCGAATCGCCGTAACGCGATTGCTGAAGAAATTCTCGTTGCTCACGTTCAAGACGAACATTGGCGAAATTCTTTACGCACAGGGTGGTACTCAGGAAATCGACGCGCGCATCAACTTCATGCTGCGGACGATGAACAACCAAGGCGTCTGGGTAATGGACACGACCGAAGAAGCCCAGAAACTCGAAACGCCGCTCAGCGGGCTAACGGACATCGTCAAGCAAAATCTCGAGTTCCTGACGGCCATCAACCGCACGCCTGCAGTCAAGCTGTTGGGAATCAGTCCGTCCGGATTCAATGCGACTGGTGAAAGTGACATACGGAACTACTACGACCATGTGTTGTCGCAGTGCAACAAGGTGTTCCGCCATGGCTTGGAGACCGTGTTGAAAATCCTGCAGCTCCACTGCTTCGGCAAAATCAACACCAGCATTGACTTTGACTTCAAGCCGCTGGGACAAGAAGACAAAGCATCGTTGGCGATGACCCAGAAGACAAAAATCGAAACGCTCGCTACGGCCGTTGGTGCGAACTTCATTACCGAGTACGAGGGTAGAGCGGCAATTGCGAACGATCCCGATTCGGGTATTGACATTGGGGCTGAACCGCCGCAGGAGCTCAAGGACAAGATTGAAGCCCAGCAAGGTGGCGAAGACCCGATGGCTGGCATGGGGGCTCCCACTGACCTTGCCGACCTTATGGGGCCCACAGGCGAGCAGGATGACGAGCCTCAGCTCGTCGCGCCTCAGGCGGCCATGTAATGGCGAAAACACTTCGTCCCATCAGGCCAAACGCGGGCGTTCGAGTGATGTACGGCAAGGACATTACTCGATTGCTCAAGGCCATGAGCAAGGACTTGGAAGACGTCATCTTCAGGACGTACTCCAAACAGGAGCACAAGTTTTTGCCACAGGTCGCGCAAGATGCAGCTCCTGTTCCCGCCTTGACGAGCGAAATTTCGAAAGCTATGAAACGCTGGATGCGGCGATGGGATATTGCCGCTCAGCGTATAGCTGAGAATTTCGTAAAATCCATCGACAAGCACTCGCTGAAAGCCCTCGAATCCGAGTTGAAGCGGGCTGGTTTCACGGTGAAGCTGGACAAATCCTTCCGGTCGAACACCATGATACAGGCCCTCATCAAAGCCAACGTGGCGTTGATCAAGTCCATACCAGAGCAGTATCAGACTGACTTGTATGGAATAGTGATGCGCGGTATCACGGACGGCGTAGGTGCTCAGGATATCAAGAAGGAAATTCACGGGCGCTATGTAAAGTCTGAAAAGCGCGCTTTATTTATCGCCCGAGACCAAACGAACAAGGCGACGGAAACCATCAAGCGCGAACGCGATATGGAGCTCGGTATTACTCGGGCGATTTGGATTCACGTGCCCGGGTTGAAGACGAGCAGAGCCTCCCACAAGAAGATGAATGGCAAAGAGTTTATTCTGGCGGAAGGTTGCTATGACGAGGCGGAAAAGCGCAAGGTCCACACTGGCGAATTGCCCGGCTGCCAATGCACCTACAAGGTTATTGTCGACGAGTTCGGCGACGATTGGGATAAAAAATAGCCCGCACTCAACGTGCGGGCTTGGCTGTATGCGGCTATGCGAAATATGGGCGATTCGAGTTATTGGCTCGTTTTGCCTTCATCGTCATCATTTTCGCCGTCATAAATGATGTCGTCGTCTGTACATACAAACTTTGAATTGCGATTGGCGCCGTCTTCACGCGTAATATCAGTCTGTGACATGGCAAACCTCCATTTTTTTTCTTTAATATATACGACGTTAACAAATAAATGTACACAGTTTCATGGAGAAAAATAAATGGGCCAGAAAACGCTTTGGGATTCTCTCAAGAGGCTGGCGAAGGACGGATGGATTACCATCAAGCCGAATGGCCGGCGCAACAAAGGCCAGCCCGTTTTGCTTGGCGAGAATGGTGAAATTCTTGGCGGCATGGGCGGCAAGTTTAACGGCCTCAAGATGAAGAACGTCAAAGAGGCCAATAAGAAGCTCAAGCAGAAAGAAATGGCCGCGTTGGCGGCTAAGCAGGCTGAATATGAGAAGCAGCAGGCGTTCAATAAAACGCATTCGTTCACGCAGCAGCAGACGACGGACGCCGACCGTAACAAGTTCAAGTACGCGACTGACAAATTCTTAAGCGACCAAGCCAAGGCGGATGTAGCGGCTATTCCCAACACGCTGCAGAATGGAAAATTCGCAAAAACCAAGCATAAGAACAAGTTCGAACAAGAACTTGGCGAAGGCGGCGACTCGTTTAAGAAATACTCTGGTATGGCTTACGGGCTGATGAAGTCGAGCAATAAAGACCTCGCAACCAAAGCCCAGAATATTGCCGTAGCAGTAGCTAACGGGCAAATGGAAGGTAGCAAGGCTATTTCATTGCTTCAGAGCATGGACGCCATGCAGAAGGTCAAAGACTACACTGACCCCAAAAGCGAGCCGCCAGCGTATACCAGTATCCACAGCGATGACATTCATAACTCTGGGACGTTCAAGGCTTCAGCTTTGCCGCCCGATCTGAAAGCGGCTGTGATGCAATATACGGGTAATGCCTATGCGTCCTTAAACGGCCAGTTACGGCAGAACCAGAAGCTGAGCGCCAAAAATAAGAAGTTGATGGATGATATAAACAAGGCCTTCGCATTACCTGAAGTCAAGGCGAAGGACAATCTCACAGTCTACCGTGGAATTACGTCCACGCAGCTTCAGCATTTGCCGATTGGTGGCACGTTTACGAACAAGGGGTTCGTTTCGACATCTTCTGATGCCTATGAGGCGTCGAAATTCGCCGGCGCTAATGGCGCGTTGATGGAAATTCGGGTAAAGAAAGGCCAGCCTGCACTATCGGTCAAAGACGTGTCTACATTCCCGAATGAAAAAGAAGTCCTTCTTCCTGCGGCGACCCAATTCACGGTGGTTGGGAAGAAAATTGGTCCGGGAGGCCGTCCTGTGCTGATTGTGGATTACGTCCCGCCCGCGAACGTCGCAAAAGACCGAGCTTTGACTTACCTGCAACGAGCTGGTTGGGCAAGTACGCCTAAAGACGATGCTGAGCGCCGTCAAGCCATATTTGACGCGCTGCGTCGCATGTAAACCAGTAGAAAGCGAACTCTTTCAACAGAGGAGGTCAAAATGTAACGCGCGCGCGTACATTATTAAAAGCAAGCAGGTGAACGTGGAGACTATATGCCGCCTTCCTTTTTCAAACTAGCTCTTGACCGTAACTCCGTGCGGAGTTTCGACAAGAACGGGTTTATGCACGTCGCAAGCTCGCATATCACCAAAGCCATGGTTTGTCCGTATCGGGGCGATGAAATTCCAGATTACAAAAATCTGGGACTCGATGCGGACAAAATCTACCATCTTTTGCGTGACCCTCAAGAACTCGAGAAGTCCGTGCCCACGTGGAAAAATCTGCCGCTCCACATCGAGCACACCGTGGACTTGGCTGATGACCCCCAACATGACACGCGAATTGGCACAGTGGGTTCCAACGTCAAATGGAACCCTCCCTTTATCGATGCCGACCTCGCCATATGGGACAAAGCTGCTATCGATGCAATCGAGGATGACGAGCTCCGCGAACTCTCATGTGCATACTTTTACGACCCAGAGCTCAAATCAGGCGAATATGAGGGCCAACATTACGACATCATCATGCGCAATATTCGAGGCAATCATGTTGCGCTGGTGGATAAAGGCCGTGCAGGCCCTCAAGTAATTGTGGCAGACGCCGCATTAAAACCTAAGTCGGCAGGTGAAACTATGGCAAAACGCAAAATCAACCGCAACAAACTTTTTGCTGCGTTTGACGCCAACCCTTTTATCGAGCGCGCGGAAGTTACCGCGGCCGACCTGCTTCGCGTCATCAATTGCGTCGAGGCTCAGGCTGAAGGCCTCAACCCGGCGGACCTCAATCTGCCGTGTCGACCCGACTCCTCGCTTGACGAAATCATCCGTGCGTGCATGCCGGGTGCTGATGAAGCGGTGCAAACGGCCGTTAAAACTTTGGTAAACGCATTTTCCGAAGCTCCCAAAAACGAGGAAAACACCACTATGGACGAAAAAGACCTCAAAAGCGCGATGGACGCTTGCGGCCTTGACGCCGAAGACCCCGCCACCTCCAAGGCGTTTGCCGAGGGCGTGAAGTACGGCGAGAGGGTGGAAAAGGACGAGCCCAAAAAGCTGGACAGCGAACACGAATCCGAGGGCATGAAGGAAGCCATGGACGCGTGCGGTCTGGATGCTGATGACCCCGTGGCCTCCAAGGCCTTCGCTGAGGGCGTCAAGTACGGCGAAAAAGTCGAAAAAGTCGAAAAAGACGAGCCCAAAAAGCTGGACAGCGAACACGAATCTGAAGGCGCCAAAGAAGCCATGGACGACGAGCCGGACTTCAGCGGCAAGTCTCCCGAAGAAATCTTCGCTATGGGCGTCGACTATGGCAAGAAGCACGCGGCTGCTGCCGACGCGGATGACGCGGATGACGACAAAGTCGACCCCAAGGCCGTGGAAGTTGTGGAAGCTGCCATGGACCGCGCTCTTGCTCGCAAGGGCGTCAGCGGCAAGCAGCTCGAACGTCGCATTATGGCGAAAGTGCGTGGTCTCTACGCAGCGGCTGCCGATGTCGCCCCCGAGGTTGGTCAGCTCGATCCCATGGCGTTTGACTCCGCCGAAGGCATCTATGGGTACGCTCTCAAGCAGCTTGGCATTTCCCTGCGTGGAACTCCCGCCAGCGCTTACAAGAGCGTGTTCAGCGCCCTCAAGCAGCAGAAGGAAAATTCCATCATCGCGATGGACAAGGCCCTCCAGTCTCGAGCTTCCACCTTCGATGGTAAGTTCAAGGGCCTCAACACCATCAAAATTTCCTAAAAGGAGGCCGTAAATGGGCCTGCAGAAGCAAGTCAATCTTTATCGCGCCGCCGGCGTGCAAGGTGACAAAGCGACTCCCAACCAGTCCATCTACTTTCCCAAGCAGATGGTCGCTGAAGGCGACGTTACGGTTGGCACCTTCGTTTTCTACGGCACTGACGCCAGCAAACAGGCTTCCAGCACCAAGACTGGCGCCACTGGCGCCACTGCGGCAGACCTCGTTGGCTTCGTTGAGCGCGTTATCAATTACGCGAACTATGGCGTCACCAGCGAAGGCACCCTCATTGTCCCCAACAAGTCCACCCTCACTATCGCCATGTGCGGCGATTACTGGGCGACTGCCACGACTGCCGCTAGTCCTCGCCAGAAAGTTTTCGTGAATCCCACCACTGGTGCGATTTCCACGGCCACAGCTGGTGGAACGGTGCCTGGCGCCGTCGAAACTCCGTGGACCGTCATTCAGGGTGGCGAAGCTGGTACTCCCATCCTTATCAGCAACTGGACCCACGTCAACGTGGCCGCAACTACGACTGGCGGAGGAAAATAAGCCATGCCTAAACCGTCTTTTCAGCAAGCTGCCGCGCTAGGGTTCGTGTTCCCGGGCGCTCGTGAGTGGATTGATAACAACGTGGCTCGGCTGGCACAAGACGCCGCTCTTGTGACCACGGCCAACACGACCGTCCCTGTCGAGTTCACGGCCTATATCGATCCGCTGGTTGTGGAAATCCTGACTGCGCCCCTTAACGCCCGCCAAGTCTTCAACGAAGAAAAGAAGGGCGACTGGACCACCAGCTATGACAAGTGGCGCAGCGATGAAATCGTCGGCCAGTCCGAGCCCTACAGCGATTTCGCGAACGGCACGACCTCTGGGATTAACTCCCAATGGATGGCTCGCGAGCAATATCGCTTCCAGACCTCCATTTCCTATGGCGATTTGGAAGTCGACCTGTCCGCCACGGCGAAAATCAACCTCGCCGCCAGCAAACAGCGCTCGGCTGCGACGATTCTTGACATTGACAGCAACAAGTTCTACCTGCTTGGTGTTGAGGGCCATGAAATTTACGGCATTCTCAACGACCCCAACCTGCCCGCTTCCATCGTTGCGGCGGCGAACGGTGGAGGTTCGTCCACGAAGTGGAGCACCAAGACGACTCGCCAGATTTACGAAGATATCCTCTCGCTCTTCCAGCAGCTGGCGAAACAGTCTCAGGGCCGCATCACCAATCGTGACGCGCTCAAGCTGTGCGTCAGCCCCGAGATGAATGTTATGCTCGGTCGCGCGACCGATTTCAACGTGTCCGTGTTGACGATGCTCCAGTCGTACTTTACTGGCGCGTTCGAAATCGTCGTTCTGCCCGAGCTGGCGTCCATGACCGCCGGCGAAACGGTGTTTATGATCGCCCCTGAAGTGGCTGGAACTCCCACCGGTGTGCTCGCGTTTGGTGAAAAAATCCGCGCTGGCCGCCTCATTCCCGCTGAATCCAGCTTCCGGCAGAAGTTCGTTGCCACCACCTACGGCGGTATCGTTCTTCAGCCCTTCGCGTTCGCCTCTATGACTGGCATGTAAACCAGTCGGCATGAATGGGGAGTTCTCACGCTCCCCATTCCCAAATTTCCAAAGGAGCACTTTCAATGGCAGTCATTTCCAAAAATCAAGCTGAGCTGTCTGGGCAATCGCGCGTTGTTCGCACGTCCGCCAGCAATGGGTCCTCCGGCGTTGCTGGCGGCTCTACTCCTTCCCCCACTACCGCCGCGCCGTTTACTGTCGCGCCCGAAACGCCCGGGAACGTTTCGCACGTTGACCAAACGGTGATGGTCGCGCTCAATCGCGCGATTGGGCTCAGCTTCAAAATGCCTGATGGTCGCGACGTCGTAATCAATGGGTCCGGCCATCAGCTGGCGGGCCAGCAGATGGGCAAGCTGCCTGTTGGGCAGTACGGGCTCACTATGGTGGCCGCGAGCGACTGGGAATACATTGCGAAGACTTATGGCCAGATGGACTTGTTCAAAAACGGCCTCATCTTCGCCGCGAACTCCGCGCACGACGCTGAGGGCGAAGCGAGAAATCGCGCGTCCTTGCGCCATGGGTTGGAGCCCGTGAATCCCAAGCGCACCAACACCAAGCCCGAGTGAGGACGATATGGCTGTGGTACCGTATAACCAAGAGAAATTTCTGGATGTCTATCCTGCCATCAAGACGCAATACCTTGATGGCAAGCTGACCGATGCGCAACTTCAATATTGCTTCCAGTTGGCTGGACTGTTTCTCGACAATACGGACTCCAGCCGTATCCCTTACGACCCTGAGGCTGGTATTGAAACGCGTGAAATTCTCATCTTCCTGCTGATGTGTCATATTGTGACGATGGCGCTTTGGCCGATTGGTCAGAGCGGCCCTATCGCGTCCGCATCGCAAGGTTCAGTCTCCACCTCGTTCCAGAGCCCTCAAGGTCAGGGTCCCGAGTGGTTCAAGCTGACGCCATGCGGCCAAACCTTTTGGCAGGCGATGCGCAAATATTCCATCGGCGGCAGGTATTATTCTTTTCACGAATACCATCCATGGGGTTGATATGGCTACGCAAGCGGTTGTGGTCGGCGGTCATAAGTGGAAGAAGATATTCCAGCGAATTGCGGACGAGCGCGTCAAGCTGGAGGTTGGCGTGCTCGAGGGCAAAACCAACTCTGTGACCAACGACCCAATCGCAGCGTACGCTTTCTTTAACGAGTATGGTACGGACACCATACCAGCACGCCCTGCGTTCCACCAGACGATTGACGACAATGAATCCAAATGGCGGAATGGCGTGCAGAATGCGCTCAAGAACAAAATGGTGGATGGCGGGATTGTGCGGAAGACCATCAACCAGCTGGGCGCTGTCGTACGTGACGACATAAAAGAAAAAATTTCCTCGAATATGCCGCCCAAGAACGCGGAATCTACGCGTCGACATAAGGCGGTTGATGCCGGCACACTTGTCTGGACAGGTTCCTACCTCAAAAGCATTGATTATAAGGTGACGTGATGCTCAACCTGCATGACATCGTGAGAACTTCCATCATCGCCAACCATCCAGACGAAATGGTATGGCGGTATCGGTCTACTGGCCAGATGAACCTTGCGGGCAAAATCGTGCCCACATACGCCGAACCCGTTCAGCTGCAAGCTCAAATCCAGAGCGAAGGCGACGCGGCTCTCTACCACTCGAACAGGGCGGACGAAAACAGCAACACCAAAGCCTTCTACTTGTACACTTCTTTTAACATGGAAGAGCGAGTGGCGGGTATCGTTCGGCCGTTAGGCCGTAATGGTGATATGTTTTACAGGCCGTCTGAAGGCACTTGGTGGTTGGTCGTCGCCGTCGTTGAAGATTTCAGCGATGTCGGTTGGTCGAAAGTTCGGTGTACGCTCCAAGTGAATAAGCCCGCGGGGTAAACGATGTTCCAACCGCTTGATTTCAACCAGCCGGACGTTTTGACCGCTTTCCATGCGTTCTTGACCACCTACATGGCGAATCTTGTGCACCCGAGCAACATTATTCGAGGCTGGGAAAACCGCAGCTCTCTGCCGCCTAACGAGAACAATTACATCATTTATTCGCTAAGCGGGGCGACGAGAGTTGGGACGAATGCGCGTTCAGAGGTGGACGAGAATGGGAAGTTCACCATGTCCACTATGTTTGAAGGACGCGTTCAAATTGACTTTTGCTCAGATACCGACGAGTCGAGAACTTGGGCCGCCTACTGTGACAGCGTTTTGCGCTCGCCAGTGGGCCCTGCGTTTTTTAAGGACTACGGGTTTTCCACCTTGTACTCGGAGGACTTGCAGTCGATAGAGTACACTGATGGGGCTGACCAGTACCTCAAGCGAACGGTTCTCACCGTCCACATTTGTTACACGCTCAAATCAACCTTCGGCGTAGAGTATGCTGAAAATGTGGCGCTCGCCAAGGTTGAAAACGTGGATGCTCACCACAAACCTTAAGAGGGCGCAAAATGACGATTGCCGCATCCAACATTGTTAAAATTGAACCTCGTGTAATCGGCGCGGGGCGTTCCGAGCTCGAGCTTAACGGCTTGCTCATCACGCCCGTTGACCTGACCACGGAACAGCTGGCCTTCCCCAGTGGGCTGATGGAATTTACGTCCGCCACCGCTGTGGGCGAGGTGTTTGGTACGACATCCCCCACGTATATGTTCGCGACCCAGTATTTCAATGGGTACGTGAACAAATTCTCTTCGCCCAAGGCTCTGTTTGTGGCCGCATGGGCGAAGACTGCGCAGGCGGGCTATGTCCTTTCCGCGTCGAATCCTTCCACGCTGGCGCAACTGAAGGCTATCACTGCCGGCAAAATGAACTTCACCGTTGACGGCACCAAGAAGACCGTGACTGGCATCAATCTCGCCAGCGCTACTTCCATGGCGCAGGTGTGCACTTTGGTGGCCGCCGATGCTGAAGGGTGGACATTGACTTACAATGGCGCGAGCCAACGCTTCATGCTCAAATCCGAGACCACCGGCGCTGAAAGTTCTGTGGTGATGGACGAGCAGGAAGATGATGGCACGAACCTCGCCTACGCGCTTGGGTTGATGCCCTTGCAGGGCGCATTGACGTCTGCTGGCGTCGCCGTAGAATCCGCCGGTGACGTGATTGCCAGAGTGCTGGAGCACTCGCAAAACTGGGTCACCTTCACCTTCAGCGAGCCGTCCGACGCTGCTGATGGCGAATCTACCATCGGCGAAACGGCCTCTAATTGGGCTGCACAGAACTATGGGTTCGTGTACGTCGGCTATTCCGACAATGAAGCGCTGGCCACGGCTGAATCCGATACCGATATCATCAGCAAGATGGCCGTGAACGACAACACGGCTTTCGTGTATGGTGATACGAAGTATGCCGCGTTCCTCATGGGTTCCATCGCGTCCGTCGACTGGAATCGTGAAAACGGCGCCATCACGTATGCGTTCAAGTCCGGCGTGGGACTGGCGGCGACGGTGACGACGGAAGTTATGGCGAATTTCCTCGAGAACCGCAACGCCAACTTCTTTGGCAACTACGCCACCAGAAATGCCGAGTTTGACTTCTTCTATCCCGGCCGTTTGCTGAACTCGAACTACGTGTTCATTGACCCGCTCATCAACTCCATTTGGCTGAACAACGCGCTGCAGGTGGCCATCATGAACGGCCTCACTATCGCGCCGCGCGTTCCTTATACCGATGGTGGATATGCGCGGATTCGTTCGTGGATGATGGACCCCATCAACCGCGCTCGTACCAACGGCACCATTGAAGCCGGCGTGAACCTGTCCGACGCCCAAAAGGCCGAAGTAATGGCGGAGGCTGGAATGGACATTTCCGAAGAGCTGTTCACCGCCGGTTACTTCCTGCAGATTATTGACCCGGGTGCTCAAGCTCGAGTCAATCGCGAAACGCCCGTAATCTCGCTCTGGTATACTTACGGCGGAGCTGTTCAGCGCATCACCGTGGCCAGCACAGCAATTCTCTAATCGCAAGGATTCGACATGGCTGATTTCGATATTACTTCCACTAATGCGACTGGTGTGCTTGTCGTTGACCAGCTCTTCCCTGCCGGCATCGAGCTGGAAATGTTTGGGACTGACCAGTCTGTGGTGCAGGACAGCGTGCAGGTTGCTGAAACACGTATGTCCGTGGATGGCAAAATGGTGGCTGGTTATCTGCCGGCCATCTTCCCCGTAACCATCACGCTTGAAGCGCCTTCGCGCACTGCCAAGAGCTTCGGCACCCTGTACTCCGCGATGGCGACGAACAAGACCATCTACGAGTGCTCGCTGACGTTTGTCGTGCCGTCGGTTGGCAAAATCTTCACATGGTCGAAAGGCGTCCTCCATGATGGCGTGCCGTTCCCTTCCAACAAGAAGGTGCTGGACCCGACGACGTGGGTTTTCCACTTTGAGCGGCTCGACATCGCGTCGTTCTAAGGTCCTCTGCCAGTAAACTCGCTAAGAGCTCGAATTTTCACGGGTAGCCGAAAAATTCGAGCTCTTAAAACTCATTTTAAGGCCTCGAAATGGATTTTGCGGGCTAATACTCACAACCGCAATTTCGACGAGTTTTATAAGAAAGTCTAATAATACGGAGCACTTATGCGTAAATCCATCACCGTGTCCATTGACGACCGCGGGAAGCAGCTGCAATTCAGAATTACGGAGATGCCGGCCACTAAATTGGAGCGCTGGCTCACTCGCGCCCTGTTGCTCATCGCGGCGGCGAATAAGGGCGAAGCCGATGGCGGCGTAGATTTGCAAGCCGCAGCGAGCCACTTGGCTTCCCAAGGTCTGCGTGCTCTTGCCAACGTTCGGTATGAAGACGCTGAACCGTTGCTGGAGGAAATGCTGAACTGCTGCACTCGCATTGACGCTGGCGTTGACCAGAAATGTACGTCCGATTCCGTGGATGGCTATATTGAAGACGTGCAGACGCTGTTCAAGTTGCGGATGGAGGCCATGAAGCTCAACCTCAGTTTTTTTACCGAAAGCCCGTCGACCTCCCAAAGCAACGACAATACTCTCAAGCTCAAGGTTCCGGCATCAAAGGCTTAGCTGAATACGCGAACGTCACCAACGTGGTTGGAACGTTGGTAGCGAGGCAAATGGCGACCTTGCACGAGCTCCAAACCGTGTACAGTTATACGGACGCTCTGGATATTTTCGAAACAATCCAAGTGGCTGATTATAATAAGTGGGTTGTTGACGATTTCCACCAGCAAGAAGCCAAGCGCAAGCACAAAATCAAGTAAAAGAAAAGGCCGCGAGCTCATTACTCGCGGCCTCTTCGCATTCTAGTAAATGCGCTTGCTGCCTTGCCATGAAAATTCGTATTGCCTCATCAAACCATCGCTTGTACGCACGTTCATCATGTAGACGCCTTGCTTGTCATTTTTGGCAAGCGATTCAGTCATTTGGAGCAATGACTGCTTAATCGCCTCTTCAAGGCAGTCCTTCAAAGTGACGCCGCAAAAGAACACAGGCGTCATCCCATCAGGCTCGCGGACAATTGACATGCGCACGATAAGCGCTTCTCTGATTTCCACTTTATCCATTAAGCAACCTCCGCGTACCAAGTGAAGTCGATGGCGGGGATGTCAACGGTCACCGTCCACGGGAAGTCCGTAATGATGCGGTTGTGCGCGTCAGGCGAGCTGCAAGCACGGCGAGCGTTGCGCACGTGGTTGATGGCCTGCTGACAGATGAAGTCCTTGTCAGAGACTTCAGAGTCAAACAACACGTCAGTGATGGGCTCGTAAACAGTGTCGCCATCAGCGAGGTCGATGGTGACGTAAACAGCGACGTAAACCTTCTGTACGTTCATGATATTCCTCCAAGTTGTTCGTTGATTTCTTTATGCCATAAGCCAATGGTGATGTAAACGGGTTTTCAGCTGGAAAACGAATATTTTTTCAATTTATCCTCTTAGGCGGTAACCCTTATATAATGAATTCAAGTTGTTCTTCCGGCGAAGGTGAAAGGGTTGAAGAGAAAAAGGCTGTATGTTAATCATACAGCCTTTCTTCTTATGTGTTACTTCACAGTAACCAACTGTTCAATGTACATATCATCTTCTAACACATCACTGTAGAGCTTTAAAGACAACGTTTGCTTAGGCATGACGCCATGCTTCATCTTCATTTCTAAGTTCTTGGCTAAGCCTTTGAGAACAAACCTACAATTAGATTCGTTGAAGACGTGGTATTCAAGTGTACAAGTTGGTTCACAACCTTTATAAAAGAAGTTGTGCAATTCAACAGGTTCACCCATGCCATCGCTAATAGTAACAACTGCCAACATAGTGTACCTCCATTCATTATTCACTATTCACTTGTAGCAACCATTTGTTAAAGACAGTATGCACCAACCAAATGAACTTGTAAATAGCTTTTGGGCGATTTTATGAAAAAATTTTTCTAGGAGCCACCCATGGCGATTATTGATTCCTTCAAAATTCTCTTCGGCGTTGACCCGTCAGGTGTCGCCAAGGGTATGGCGCAAGCAGAGAATCGAATCAAATCAGGCGTTCAGAACATTATATCGAATGTCCTCGCGCCATTGACTGGTGCTCTAGCGATCGGGAACGCCTTCAATAACTTCATCAGCCAAGCCGACAAGCTGGGACTTCTCGCCGACAAGCTGGGCATGGACGTCGCGGAAATCGACGCATGGTCAGCTGCAGTAGAGAATGCTGGCGGGTCGGCTGAAGCATTTCAAGGGACTCTCAAGAGCTTCAGCGACAACCTGCGCAACGCAGCCCTCGTCGGCGGCGGAGCTGGTGTTGAATGGCTCTATTATATGGGAATCAGCGCAGTCAATGCTGAGGGCAAGCTCAAGAATTTGACCGAAGTGCTCCCAGACTTGGCGGACAAAGTTGCCGGCATGTCGAAGATGAAGAGCACGTATATCCTCCAGCAACTGGGGCTTGACGAAGGCACCATCAGGTTGGTCCAGAAGGGCAGGAAGTCAGTCGAGGAATTGGTTGGAGCGATGAAGCTCTTCGCCTACTCCAAGAAGGACGCTGAGACTGCCCGCGAATTCAATTCGGCGATGAACCTGCTGGGAAAAGGTACGCAGTCCGTCGCCAACCTTATCTTCGCACAGCTCACGCCAGTGGTCACGCAGCTGGCGAACGAGTTTGTGAAGTTCATCGTCTTCCTCCGAGAACACGAGAATTTCGTCATCGCCTTCTTTGGCGTCCTTGTTGCTCTCTCCCTCAAGTTCCTAGCGGCATGGCTCATGAACCCGGTAGTTGCCGCCATTATGGCGATTATCGCGGTCGCTGCTCTACTTGCTGGTATTATCGATGACCTCATCGCCTACATGAACGGTGGAGGCTCTGCTCTTGAAGACCTGTGGAGCATCTTCGGGACGGGCGAAGAAATTGCCGCACGTCTTAATGCGGCATGGGAAGGCCTGAAGGCGACGGGCAAAGCCTTATGGGACGGGCTGACGGAAGAAGTTTCGCGCTTCGCCAGCTTCTTTGAACCGGCCTTGACGCCCATCATCGGCGTATTTACGAGCATCTTCCAGCTCATTGGCAATATTATGGACGGCGAATGGCGTAAGGCTGGTGAAGCCTTACGCAACGTCTTTAATAACGCCCTTGAAGCTGTGAAGAATATGTTCAAGGGCGCCGTAGATTACGTCCTTGACCTCCTTAACCGCATTTGGGAGTGGTTCGATAACCTCGATTTCGGCAGTATCTGGGAGGGCATTAAGGAGTTTGCTGGTGGGCTCTTTGGTGGTGATGACGAGGAGGCTAAGGAAAAAGCCAAAGTCAAGCCGACGGACAAGAGCCCGCTGAACAACAATCCCGCATTCGAAAATCCCTATGCTATGGGATACGACGGGCGTGGGAATCCCGTGACTGAAGCCCGCAAGGGACAAGCGTTGTTGCCTCCCCAAGTTGTTGCGCCAGCCCCTACGCTGGCCTCAGCTGCTCTGCCCGCCATTTCCGCCATGCAGCACGCGTCAGCGCCAGCTCAAGCTCAAACGCAGCCTTCAGCGCTCGCATATGAGCCCGCGGCTCCAAACAACACGAAGGTTGATTCCACGCTCAACGTGGGCACTTTCAACGTGTACACAAACGCGACGAATGCCGATGGCACGTTTAACGACGCGGCCTCCTCATTCTCCAACCAGTTTGGCAGTATGATGTATCCCGCTCTCTCGGGGGTAAATACCAAATGAGTCAATTGACCGTGCTTAATTCCAATTCAAGCGCCGATTCCAACTCGAACGCTATTAACACAGGTTCTGAGTGGGCTGTCGTCGCGCGGAACAAAGGGCTGTCAGTGCAGTTTGACGGCATTATGGACATTGACGTCAAGAATGAGTCGAAAGTGCTGACGTCGCCCATTGAGAAGAGCAGCTTCGCCGCTTACAATAAAGTGGAAACGCCTCTGGATGTGGTGATAACTGGGGCTTCTCAGCAAGACGGCGCGACACAGTCAGCCATTCTTGACGCGCTCAACAAGCTGGTGTCTGGTGCCGAACTGGTGGACATTGTGACGCCGACGGCTGTTTACCTCAAGATGACGCTCGAGTCCTACAGCTACAAGCGAACGGCCACAGACGGCGCGTCGTTGCTTGTGGTGGAACTCCACGCTATTGAAGTGCGTGAGGTGGAGACAATGCGAGTAACCAAAACCAAGCGAGCGTCATCTGCCAAGACGCAAAAGACTGGGCAGACGCAGACGAAGAAGCCGAGCAACTCCGCGTTCTTTGACGCCAACGGTGGGAAAAAGCTCAATCTTGGAGGGCTGGTCTGATGCAAGAAATTCCGATTCGAGCTCTGCCGCGTCAGGAATTCAACGTTCTGCTGGACGACCAGCAGTGCACAATCCTCCTCTATCAACGCGGCCTGTATATGTATATGGACCTCACCGTTAATGGCGAGTTGGTCACTGCCGGCGCAATCTGCCTTGACGGCGCGAACCTCGTCCAGTATCCCACTACCAAGTTCAAGGGGTCGCTCCACTTCGCCGATAGCCTTGGTACAGACCCGCCGCAGTACGCGGAGTTGAACACGCGTTTCTTCCTGTTGTACTTGTCCGAGAACGAAGAAAAACCCGAGTGGATGAAGTACTGATATGGCAGTTAGTTACACCAAAAAAGCCTTGCAAATCGATATTGAGCTCAACAATGGCCTCACGAAGTCTTTTACGGGCTTGGCTTGCAAAGTGAGCGTGCAGAAATTAGGGCTGCCGGATAAGAATAAAGCGTCAATTTCCATCGTGGGCCTGTCCTATGATGACATGGCGGCGGCTACAACCATCGCTCAACAGCCGTTCATGTTCGCCCGCAACCATATCACCATATGGGCGGGCGAGCAAGGGCAGTCATTGACGCGCATTTTTTCTGGCAATATTTCCAGTGCGTGGGCTGATTTCAACACGGCCCCTGACCCAACCATGAAAATTGAGGCCATGACTGGCGGTTTTGCCAGCCTCATGTCCCAAGCTCCAATGGCCACGAGCGGCGAAACCAAGGCCGCAGACGTGGTGCAACAGATGGCGGCAACGTCAGGATTCTCATTTAAGAATCAGGGCGTCGACTCCGCGTTGTCGAATACGGTCCTGAGTGGTTCGCCGATTGAGAAGGCGAAGGCCGCGGCGGACCAAGTCGGTGCGGACCTCATCATTGATGACGAAGAGATGATACTCCTGCCGAAGGGGGAAACTCGTCAGACAGCAGGCGGAACAGTTCTCGTCTCGCCAACCACTGGTATGATAGGTTACCCGACATTCGGCAACATGACCTTAAGTTTCAAGTGTTTCTTCAACCCCAACATCCAACGCGGCGGCCTCGTTCAGGTGGAATCCATCGTGCCGAAGGCTTCTGGCGAGTGGCGGGTTTCCAAAGTGACGCATAACCTCACGGCGTATGACCCAAAAGGCGGCCCGTGGGAAACTGTAGTGGAAGGAACTTATGGCTGGAGATTCCTCGGCGGTATACAGTAACCAAGACCTTGATACAAATTCTTCGCCCTATAACCAGCTCAAATTCATCATAGAGAACACGGTCAAGGGAATGCTGAACACGGCTATCCCGGTTATCGTGGACTCGTGCACAGCTCCGGGACCGACTGGCGGAGCGGGCTATGTGTCATGCACGCCGCTGGTGATGCAGCGAGGGTCAGACGGCAATGCTCTGCCGCAAGTATCTCTCTCCAAGTTGCCATTTTACCGCGCGCAATGTGGTACGGCTGCAATCGTCATGGACCCCAAACCGGGCGATATAGGCTTGGCGATTTTCGCCCAGCAGGATTCGTCTAAGGTTCAAGAGGGCACTTCACAGCCCTCAACACCGGGTTCCTACCGGACATTCTCTATGTCTGACGGCTTTTATCTTGGCGGGTTCGTTAACACGGCTCCTGAGACATTCATCCACCTGAACGATGAAAAGCGCGAAATCACCATAACAGGGCCTGATAAAGTTGTTGTCAACACTAAAATAGTTGAAGTGAATGCGAGCGACAAAATCGCACTCAATACGCCTTTGGTCGAGCTGTCTGGCCGTCTGGTCCAGACTGGCGCCGATGCTGGTTCTGGTTCGGGTGCCGAGTTCAAGAACGGCTTGACCAACACCGGCGGCTCCATCACGTCTAACGGCATCGTCCTTGAGTCGCATGTCCACACGGGCGTTGAGTCTGGCAGTAGCACAACTGGGGGTCCCCAATGAGCCACACGAATTATTCTTTCATGTTGAATGACCAGTGGGACATCAGTTGTAACGACGTCGGTCAAATCAACATCACTACTGGCGATTACTGCGTCGCCCAAAATGTCGCCAACGAAATCAGGTGTTTCGAGGGCGACTTGGTGTTTGACACAGAACATGGCATTCCATGGTTCGACGTCCAGCTTGCCAAGCCAATCATCGCCGTACTCGCATCAACTTATATGCGCGACGCGGCTTCTCAAGTGGACGGCGTGGAGCAGGTTACGGCTGTTGATGTGAACACTGCGAACTTCGACCATACCACCAGACAGCTGTCTGGTTCCATCGAATTTACGACCACCACCCAAACTCCGATTATCGTCGAACTCTAGGCGGGCATATGTCTCAAACTCATATTTCCTTTGATGACGAGCTCGGCTTGCAAGTTCCTGCAACTGAGGACATTCGCACCGCCGTTGCAGATGACTGGCAGAAAGCGTTCAATCGAGGTGAGGGCTCGCCTCTTCTCGACGTCGAGCCTACTTCGCCAGCAGGCCAGCTTATTGACGCGCTGACGGCAGAAATCGAGGCGAAAAATTCCGAGCTCCTCTACTTGGCGAATCAGCTGAACCCCAAGACGGCAGTTGACCGCTTCCAAGACGCGCTTGGATATATCTACTTTCTCACGAGAAAAATTGCTGAAGCAACCGTGGTAACGTGCGAGGTCACAGGCCTCAACGGTACGACCATCCCATACGGCGCCATCGTACAGAGTACGGAAGGTTACAACTTGACGTGTTTGTCGAGCGTCACCATCGGTTCTAGCGGCGCGGCAACCGCATATTTTCAGGTGTCCGAACCCGGACCGATTGAAATTGCGGCGCACTCAGTTACCAAAATTGTGACGGTTATCCCCGGTTGGTCATCGGTAGACAACGACGAACCCGGGGCAACAGGGCGCCTAAAAGAAACGCGCGCCGAATTTGAAGCCCGCCGATACGCTTCCGTGGCTAAGAACGCCCATGGAAGCGCTATTTCTATTTATGGGACAATTGCCGATATCAATGGGGTCATTGACTGCCAAGTGCTGGAGAATACAGGCCCCAACCCCAAAGAAATGTATGGCGTGAATGTGGACGGCCACAGCGTCGCCGTATGTGTGTATGGCGGCGAAGACGACGACATTGCTGAAGCGATTTACACCAAAAAAGACGCCGGTTGTGGAACGTCTGGCAATACGACCATCCAGCACGTGGCGTATGACTTCGCCAACGCCCTGTACGAGTACAAAATCTATCGCCCTGAAACCGTAAGTTTCAACGTACAGGTTGCAATCCCGAACGCGAGCGCGCTCAATAACAATATCAAGAACGCGGTTAAAGAAGCAGTGGTGACCGACTTTCTCGGCAAGTCTGAAATCAGTGGTAATTCGCGAGTCGGTCTTGCATCGACAGTTTACGCCAGCCGCTTCTATATCGCAGTTATGTCTACTGATGGCGTTTCACAAATCAGCAATATCAAGATCGCGCTCGGGAACACCAACTACGCGGACTCGGTCGTTATCAATGCTGACCAAGAGCCGGTTATAACCGAAGATAACGTCACCATCGTGGAGGCTTAAATGGGCGCTCCTACGTGGAAAAACATGGACGAGGTAGCCGATTTTCGTGAGTTATACGACGTCGGCTCTCTTGCTTCCATCGCTATTCAAAGTCAGTACGCGGCCAGTCCTACCATGGTAAAACTGGCGGGTTCCTTTCAGGATACCATGGACGCCTCCAGCGACCTCGACACCATTTACAATTGCCTGTTCTGGTTGCCGACGTGCACAGGCGTGGCTCTTGACTATTGGGGCGACATCGTCGCTATCAAGCGCCAGCTGAACACGTCCAGCGGCCAAATTGTATGGGATGACGAGACATACCGTTTTCTCATCCTCTACAAGGCAGTGGCGAATATCTCCGCAAGTGACGCAGCTTCAATCAATGATTTGCTTACTCGCTTGTTCGGCGAAGGTGTGTTTATTTACGACAAGCAGAACATGACGATTCGCATCATCACGCTGTTCTATGCGGATGACCAGCAGAAGGCGATTTTAACCAACTATGGCCTGTTGGCGCGTGGAGGCGGTGTAGGCTGGGAATGGCTGCAAGTACGACCTGAGGAAACTTTCGGCTTTACCCATTCAGAGCTTCAGCCGTTCAACCAAGGCGTGTTCTTGCCGTACGACATCATCAACGAAGACTACGTTTTCATCCCCGACCCCGACCCCGACCCCGACCCCGACCCAGAACCGATTCCTGTTGGTCCTGACACGTGGGCATTCAAGGTTGAGGCGGCGGTTAATGATGAGAGCAATTTCATCGTCGGCGTTCCGTTCTTCGCGAACGACTCCATCAACGCCAACCTCAAACTGAACATTGATTGGGGCGACGGCCAGACACAAACGCTCACTCGTGCCGACTTCCCTGCCAATGGCGAGGCCTATGATACGTCCGCAGCGACGCACGTCTATGTCAAGGGTGGCAAATATATTATTCAAATCCAAGCGGACAATTGGGAAGATACCTACATTGACATGCGGACGACGTCAACATTAGATGTGGAAAAAGAACCTGCCTTGTACTGGTTCAAGAACACGCTCGTCTCGCTCTACAGCCCTATTCCCAAGTTTGCGGGCGTTCGTCAAACGACTAATGGGACGGCGAGCACGTCTAAGCGCGACAACGCCTTCAACTACCTGTTCGCATTCACTACCAAGCTGGAATCGATTTCGGCGGACTTCCTCAAGTACACTGGCGGTTCTGTTTCGCTATACGAATATCTTTTCTACAATTCGAGCTTGCCTGAGCTGCCGGATGGGATATTCGACTTGTGCACGAATATGGGCCGTGCCAGTGGTATGTTGTACAATTCGAAAATTACTGCGCTGCCTGCAAATCTGTTTGCGCAGTGTAAGGAACTTTCCTATTGTACTTTCATGCTGTATGGGCTCGATTTGACCAGCTGCCATGTTGACGTGCTTAAGGGCGCGGACGATTTGCGCGACATCAGCTACCTGTTGTCTTCGCGCCATGACTTGCGCTTGACGGCCGCCAATATCTCGAATGCGAGCAATGTCATGCCGTACAAGAGCGCTGAAGATAACGTCACGATTTACGTGCCGGCAGGTTCTACCACAGCTACGACGCTCAACAAGCTGGCGTCCACGTATAAGCTCACGATTATTGAAGAATAAGGAGCAAAGTTTCTATGAAACCAGTCTATCCTACGCAATGGCTGCCGTCGCCGTACGCCATTGATGGCGACAAGACGGTGCCTGTTGCCACCAATGCTTCACAAGGACGGTTTGCGGCGGATATTGGATTCCCGCCAGAAACCCAGAAGCCGATAGCGCAAGGCGGTATTCCTCCTCACCGTTGGGATTTCAACGGCGCCTTGTATCAGCTGTCCGCCATTTTGTTCTATTTCCAGTCTGGCGGCATGATTACATGGTCGAAAGACATGCAATACATTCCGCCGGCGATTGTGAATTACAATGGTACCTACTACGCTTGCATTAAGGAGAGCGGGACCGAGACCGACGCCAAGAAAGCCATTCAGCCGGGAACTGACTCTTCCTACTGGAAGAACTTGTTCGATTTCCTTGGCGACAAGTCCGAAGCTGGTGGGTTCGTCAAGACAAACAACACCGTAACGCTGACTGGCGATGCGACTGGTAGCGGCAAATTTAATTCTGCCGGCAATGTCTCCATCACTGTCGACGTTAACGAAGCCGCCCAAACGCCCAAATGGAAAACCGCCCGTACGGTGACCTTGACTGGTGATGTAACCGGCAGTTTCTCTATTGACGGCACGAAGAACGTAACCGTCGACACTACATGCTCCGTGGCGGATAAACTTCGCTATCGGCGCTATATCACGTTGTCAGGCGCCGTCAATGGGACAGCTTCGTTTGACGGCTCTGGCAACGTGATTATTCCTACGACGATGGACTCTTCAGCGGGCGGTTCCATGGCACCCAACTGGCCAGCCATTGCAGGCCGTTCGAACAATACGCAGTATACTGCTGATGAGAATGGCTATTTGTATACGAACTGGGGCGACTCGTCTGCAGGCTACGTGTATATCAATGGCTGGCAATCAACATGGATTCGTAACGGCGGCTCTGAATACGTCCCCACAATCTGGCCTATCTGCAAGGGCGACACGTATCGAACCGATGGCGGTATCCGTAATCTCTTTTGGATTCCCTGCAAATAAGCGGAGCAACTTATGGCCTATGATTTCAAATATATCCGTACAGGCACGGGCGAACTGTCTGGCCCGTCCATGATTTGGCAGACTGAGCAAGCTCTGACGCAAATTGGTACGTATGCCGATGAAGCGAGTACCAAGGCTGATGAAGCTCTGGATACGGCTAATACCGCGCTCAATAAAGCCAATGAGGCGGCTGAAGCCGCCGAGCGAGCTCAGAATACGGCTGACGCAGCT
>ULSN01069607.1_pt1 | contig 49038 bp, 43 predicted proteins | sample 1956771 | NCBI WGS metagenome assembly ULSN01 (sample SAMEA4835709, study PRJEB28245) | human gut metagenome | biome: gut microbiome; material: fecal sample | place: Denmark | collected 2008
TTTGTCCAATAAACTGTAACGTTTATTTAGGACTAGTCATACAACAAAAGTCAATTACAAACCTCCGGTCTGACAATGCCTGGCGAATATCCTATATTTTACAAAATACATTTAAGAAACATTAAGTGCGGCACAACAGTGATAAAACTGAAAAAATTTCTATCTTTGTAACTTATAGCATACGGACTGAGACATGCACCCAACAGGTTCGCTTTAGTCTTTTCCTATTTGATGAATAAAAACCTAAACTGCATGAAAAAGTTTACAACTATTATTTTCTCCTTATTTGTGTCAGGAGCATTCGCTTCAGATGCGGAATTAAACTTACCGATTCGCAAAATTGGGGGTGAAGACTATTATTACCGACAAGTAAAGAAGAAAGAGACCATCTACGGCATATCCAAAGAACTTGGAATAACAAAGGAAGACATCATAAAATACAACCCGTCGGTTGCATCGGGACTTCAACGTGATCAAATACTCTACTTTCCGGTCAAGGATTTCAAAAAAGAGTCTCCGGCAAAAGTGCAAACGACTTCTAATACAACCGTCACCCACCTTGTAAAAAGTGGAGAAACGCTTTTCGGCATATCAAAAACCTACGGCGTATCCATCGCTGATTTGGTTGAGGCCAATCCAAGTGTCCAAAGCGGACTTAAGGCAGGAGAACAGCTCACTATTCCCCGCTCGACAATATCCAGCGGAACCGAGCACAAACAAGCCCATTATGTCGTAAAACCGGGCGACACGCTCTACCGCGTAGCACTTAATCACCATGTCACCCTGGAGGAACTGCTGCAAAGTAATCCGGGCGTCACCCCCGATAACTTCAAAGCAGGTGAAACAATTGTTATTCCTTCCCCAAATTCCGAATTGTTGGCACAGGGAAAAGAGCCTGAAACCGTATTCGTTTCAGACAAGATTGAAAAGGGAGAAACATTCAAAAGCATTTCAAAGGAATATAACGTATCGGAACAAAAAATCCGCGAAGCCAATCCGAACGTAAAAGAATTAAAATCCGGCAAATTCGTTTCCATTCCTATCACACAGGGAAAGTCAGATGACGACATTCCGACACAGGAAGATGTACAGATGACTTACAACACTGTCCACGAAGTTGCCGAAAAGACGGACAGCATTGTATTCTCATTCATATTGCCGTTTGAAAAAGAGAACGACAAGAGCAAGCTGTATGTGGATTTCTACAAAGGATTTCTGATGGCCGTTGAACAAAGTGCTGATCAAGACACCAAAATAGCGATCAACGCATTCGACACATCCGACACCAGCATATCACAGATTCTTACCGACAAACGATTAGGCGACAGTCATGCCATTTTTGCAGCCGGTGAGGATTATGAATTCGACAGAATAGCCGACTATGCGAAAGAAAACGACATCAATATTGTCAACACATTTTCAGTCAACAACGACAGCTATTTTGAGAACGACCGCGTGATTCAGATCAACACCCCGTCTTCCTACATGTATTCAGCATACATGAAAACGCTGAAGCAGAAATTCGCCGATTACCAAATCCTAATCATCAACGATACCGAGCATGAGGAAAAAGCGTTAATCAAAATGGTGAAAGACTCCGGATTGAACTGCACTACCCTTTCCATTGAGGAATTCAACAATCCGGAAGAATTGGACTCCCTGACCCTCTTTTCCGACAAAATTGCATTTTTGCCGTCAAGCGGAAGCAAAACCACAATCAAGGCCATTCAAAGGACATTGACCAAATTGAAGAAAGAAAAGACGGACACTGAAATTGCCCTGTTAGGCTATCCGGAATGGACTACCTACAATGACTTGATGCATTTCTTCCACACAATGAATACGTATGTATATTCCCGATATGCACTTATTCCAAATGGTGAAGAAATTCAAAAGCTTGACCAAGATTACAACTACTGGTATGGAGGAAAACCCATCTATTCCGTTCCGTCGATGGCTTCTGTCGGCTATGATTTAGGACGCTATTTCATCCATGCCATAAAAGACAACAACAACGACTTTAATGTCAACAAACCATTTGACGGCGTTCAAACCGGTATCGTGCTGAACAGAGTCAGCAACTGGAGCGGATTTATCAATACGGCCATCTATCTTCTGAATTTCGACATTAACGGTCAAACGAACAAAGAACTGATTTTATGAAACGCAAACTCGCATGCACCATCATATTGCTGTTTTCATCAGTCTGTATGTGGGCGCAACAGCACTATACGTCCAATATTGCCATCGGCGTGAAAGGAGGTACGACTATTTCCAAACAAATGTTCTCCCCTACAGTCGAGCAGAGTTTCCTCGTAGGATATATGGGCGGCGTTACATTCCGCTATATTGAAGAGAAACACTTCGGACTTATCGTTGAATGCAATCTGGAACAGCGAGGATGGAAGGAAACATTCGACAATACACCGTACAGTTTCAACCGAACGCTTTCCTATATACAGATTCCGTTTCTTGCCCACGTATATTTTGGCAGCGACAAATTCAGATTCTTTTTTAATGCCGGTCCGGAAATGGGAATCTTGATTAACGAAAAAACCAATGCCAACTATGACATCTACAACATTGGCAACATTTCTGACTTTCCCTCAAAAAACCGATATACCGAGCAACAGACCATGCCTCTCAATTCAAAATTCGACTATGGCATCTCAGCGGGACTGGGTATGGAATGGCAGCAGAACAAACGCAATTCGTTCACACTGGAAGGGCGTTTTTATTACGGTCTGAACAACATTTTCAGTGCACACAAAAGCGACACATTTGCCGCATCAAATGGCATATCAATCCTTGTTTCCCTCGGATATATGTTCAGAATCAAATAACAACACACATTGAAAATACCTACAAACAGGCAATAGCTATTGGAAAAATACCAACAAATAGCTATTGCCTGTTGTTATTATTATAAATTACTTTGCTAACTTGAAAAATCAAAAGAATGAGCAGCATACGAAAATACAAGCCAACCGACAAAATGAGTCATCTCATCACTCGCAACTATTCCCTGATATCCGCCATGAGTCGTTTCGGACTCCCATTAGGATTCGGGGAAAAGAGCGTTCAGGACTTTTGCAAGGAAAAGGGTGTTGACTGCAACACGTTTCTTGCCGTTGTCAACTTTATCGAACAAGAGCAATATGGCTCCGAGTATGATCCCAATGAGGGGACAATTTCGGTAGAATCGCTTGTAAATTATCTAAAGCAGGCCCACTCGTTCTTTCTGGATTTCTGCCTGCCCAACATCCGCACCCGTCTATGCCAAGCCCTGGACCAGGAACCAGAGAAAAACGATGTAACAGAATCCATACTGATGTTTTACGACAAATATGTCGAAGAAGTTAGGCGGCACATGGAATATGAAAATAAGTATGTGTTCAAATATGTCGAGCAACTCATTGAAAAAAAGAAGACGGGCAGCTATACAATCAAATGCTTTGCCGAGAAGCACGACCATATCGAGCAGAAATTGAGGGAACTGAAAAACATCATCATAAAATATTATCCCCAAAACAGTTGTAACAACCTGCTGAATGCAACTCTTTTCGACATTCTCAACTGTGAACAGGACCTGGATTTACACTGCAAATTGGAAGACCAGCTTTTTACGCCGGCAGTTGTCAAACTTGAAACAGAAGTATCAAAATGAAAAGCAAAAACAACATCAAAATAGTAATTGCTGAAAATTCCTTGATATTAAAAAGCGGAATATCGGCCGTTTTGAGAAGGCTTTCCGACTATACATTTTACATCAATGAGGTTTCCAACATGGATGCTTTTATGATGTTTTCCCGTTTGCATCGTCCGGAAATTGCCATTATAAATCCTATGTTTCTCGGAGGGTTTAGCATTGCTACCTACAAGCGTGACAACCCCGACACAAAAGTTGTCGCGTTGGTAAGCGGATATTTCGACAACAAGACATTGTCGGAATTCGACGGTTCCATCTCCATATTTGATGACCTGGACACCATCAACGACACCATAACAGCCATTCTTCATATTGAAGATGATGAAGAAACGATCGAGACGGAACAACTAAGCCAGCGCGAAAAGGAAATCATCGGATGTGTAGTTAAAGGCCTTACCAACAAGGCTATCGCCGAGAAGCTTTCCATATCCATACACACAGTAATTACACACCGACGAAACATCTCGAAAAAACTTCAAATTCATTCGTCGGCAGGTTTGGCCATCTACGCCATCGTAAACAAAATCGTTGAGCTACAAGACATAAAAGGCGGAATCAGTTAAAGCAACCGACTCCGCCCTTTTTAATTTTTTATTTTCCATCAGCGTTTGCAAATCCAAACATCCGGATTCGTTTCACGAAGATTCGTTGATTCTATAAAATCATTCATTTCGGCATAGCTGTTTCCGGAAGCGACATATACCCGATAGATGCTTCCATTTCTTGACAGCACTTTCAGATTTTTAATGGATGACTCCTTAATAAACTGTTCCGTCTGTGCCTTTGTTTTCAAAGAAGCCACCACGACATAATATGTAGGCTGAACTGCTTTCTCTGTTTTCTGCAACACTGTTTCAGTCTTTGGCTTTTGTGCAGCGGCCGAACTTGAAATAACATCCTTCGCCTCCGCCGTATCCGCATCTTCCGCAGGAGCAACAGCTACCATCGGTTGCGCAACAGCCTTTTCTGCTTTATCTATTTGTACAGACTCATGCGCCGTAGAATTAAAACCGGCAAAATCCGGCGTATTCTCAACAGGAATTGGTGTCGACAATGTTATCGCCAACAAAATCAGTACAGCAATGCTGGCTGCAATCTTAAATATATTTCTGCTAATCGGCAAATATACAACATCTGACGTTTTCTCCTTACTGTCACCGTCTTCTGTTTCAAATACAGTACTGATAACAGGAGTCAATTTCAGTTTTTCCAAGCCGAAATATTCAATAGAAGCCTGATTGCCTTCGTCCGACGGATAGAAATGCAGGGAATCATCGTCCGACAATTCGAAACGGCCCAAACTGCCCATGCGGAATTCATGATTTTCCACCAACTGCCGCTTCAACGCTACCACGTCGTCAGCAATCATGGACATAGCCTTGTCGTATGACACCTTTTCTTTTCTCATTATTGAATTCACAAGCAAGCCGTCGTTGCACACAACCGCTTCATTAAATCCCAGCACGCGAGCCGGAGGCAGCAACTGATTGTCATCCCCCTGTTTAGCTGAAACATAACGCGCTATAAATGCACCGAATTCAGGAAGAACCACGCATTCATTCCGCCTTAGCAAATATTCAATATGAGATATAATTTTTATCATATAACAAAAGTACAGATTTATTTGCAATTAAGCAACCTACAAATCTCTTTTTTTGAAAAATTTCTCCACCAGTTCAGGCTCTGCACCCAATTCTTGCGCCTTTTTGGCATAATCAGCCGCATCATCGTAGCGGAACTGCAATTCAGCCAATCGGGCACGATAAACATATATCATCGGCTCAGAGGGATCCAGTTTCTGAGCTTCCTGCAAATCGGCTTCTGCCTCGACCGTCTTATTCAAGTCCAGATAACATTCCGCCCGTCCCAGATAATTCGACAAACGGTTTTCTTTTTCAATAATCTGCGAATACAGTTTTATCGCTTCTTCCTTTCTGTTCTGCAACTTGTTCCATAAGGCAAGGCCCCTTTGAGCATCCAGCGAATGCGGATCCAACTTCAACACATCGTCAAAATCCTGCTTCGCTTCGTCCATCTTTCCATATTGCAAAGCGATCATGCCATGATAATACCGCGAATCAACATCCGTTTCATCCAAACGCATTATTCGTTCGTAATCCACCAAAGCCTTTTCGACGCTGTCCATTTCCAAATATAAAGATGCCCTATTGTGTAAGATAGTCACAGCGTTGGGCGTAATGGACAAAGCATTCGTGTAGTCGGCCAACGCCTCTTTCAAGCGCCCCATATTACGATGTACCGTTCCCAGGTTCGACAAGAGCAAATAATTATTGGGATTCGCAGGTTCTTTTTTCAGGGCATTCAACAGCATTCTTTCAGCCCCACTCCAATTCCGTTCCTGCACAAAACGGTCAACTGAATCCACGGATGCAGCGTAGGACTGCCCGCACACGTTCATAGAGAAGCACCCCACCAAAGGAACCAACAACAATGCCGATATTTTCGGAATATTGCCTAAAAATTTGAACATAGCGATAACAACAGTTGTTTTATTCGCAAAGTTACCGAAAAAGGTCAGAGTCATTTCTTTTTTGAATTCTTTTTCACTATTTTTGTCATAAGTAAACAACCCTTTTAACGCTATGAATCTATTAAGTTTATTATTGGCTTCCACTGCAGCCGCAAGCGACACGACACAAAAGGCTTTAGAACCAATACAGGATATCAGTAAAATAGCCCGTGAATTTTCCGGTCTGCCAGTGGAACAAATTGTTGAGAAACTTGTTTCCGACGCTGTCGATCTGGTCATCAAAGTGGCTATTGCCATCGTAGTTTTCTATGTCGGGAAATTTATTATCGGTCGAATCCACAAAAGCATCAAAAAGCTATTGCTTCACCGACAAGTAGACAAATCGCTGACAACCTTCATTTTGAGTTTCTTAAAAGTCGTACTCTATTTTGTACTGGTAATCATAGTCATATCCATATTAGGCATTGAAACCAGTTCATTCGTTGCCATATTTGCGTCAGCCGGTGTTGCCATCGGTTTGGCATTGAGCGGGACATTACAGAACTTCGCAGGCGGAGTGCTCATTCTGCTTATCAAGCCCTACAAAGTAGGTGACTTCATTGAGGCGCAGGGCTTTTCCGGGACGGTAAAAGAAATTCAAATATTCAACACGGTGCTGAATACAACCGACAATAAATGTATCTTCATTCCCAATGGAGGACTTTCCACAGGCAGCATCAACAATTATAGCAAAGAAGACTATCGTCGCGTTGACTGGACCGTCAACATTTCCTACGGAAACGACTATCAGGTTGCGAAAAAAGCAATTCTTGACATCATCAACAATGACAGCCGTATCGTAAAAAAATATATTGAAGACGATCGCGAAATGAGAGCGGCTCAAAAAGCTGCAACAGCCGCACCAGAACCGGAACCGGAAGAACAAAAAGGACTCAAACGCCTGTTCAGCGGCAAGGAAAAAGTTGTCAGCAAGCTGCAAGCCATTGCCAACAAGGAAGACGACATCAAAGCCCTCCTTCCGAAAATTGACCGCTCCCCGTTCATCGCCCTGTCGTCATTGTCGAGCAGCAGCGTTGACATTGTTGTCCGCGTATGGGTACCGTCTCCCCTATACTGGGATGTATATTTCGATATCAATGAAAAAATCTACAACGAACTGCCTAAAGCAGGAATCAGTTTCCCATTCCCACAAATGGATGTCCATCTGGTTAAATAACGACTCAAATACCTCTCAAGCGACTGTTAAAAAAGACAGTCGCTTTTTTTATTTTATTTTGAAAAAAACATATTACGAAACCGCCAATTTCAGAAAAACAATCGCTATATTTGCGTATACGTTAAATTGTGAGGCAATATGGCCTTACGGCAAACCATTTTCAACGTATAACTGTTTTTAAGACAGTAGAATAATATAGGTGAGCTACTAATTGGCAGAAACGACGCTCACTCCCGGCCATGAGAGGCCCCCTACCTTGATAATAAAAAAAACTATATAAATGATAAGTAAATGGAATTACTTACCCCTAACATCCGAAGAACAAGAATTAGAGATCGAGTTGGCAAAGAAATTTGCCGGCAGTCCAACGATAGCTGAACTGCTGGTCCAACGCGGTATAACCAGCGTTGAAGAAGCCGAACGTTTTTTCTCCCCTTCTCTTTCCGACATGCACGATCCTTTTCTGATGCGTGACATGGACAAGGCTGTAAACAGGCTGAACAAAGCCATGGGGGCAAAAGAGAAGATATTAGTATATGGCGACTACGATGTTGACGGAACAACGGCTGTTGCCCTCGTATACAAATATCTCAGGAATTATTACTCTCATATTGAGTATTATATTCCAACCAGAGATGAAGAAGGATACGGAATTTCGATGAAAAGTATTGATGACGCCGTATCCAAAGGTATAAAACTTATTATCGTACTCGATTGTGGCATAAAAGCTATCGAGGAGATACATTATGCGAAGGAACATGGCATCGACTTTATCATTTGCGACCACCATGTTCCCGATGATGTGCTGCCAGAAGCATGTGCAATACTGAATCCAAAGTTGGCCAATAACACCTACCCCTATCCCCACCTTTCAGGTTGCGGGGTCGGGTTTAAGTTCATGCAGGCTTTTGCAAGAAGTAACGGACTGACAAACCACAATGAACTGTACAGTCTGCTTGACCTCGTCGCTGTCAGCATTGCGGCCGATATTGTACCGATGACCGGGGAAAACCGAATAATGGCATATCACGGTCTGAAGCGGCTGAATTCAAACCCCAACATGGGGTTGAAAAGCATTATCCGTATCTGCAACCTTGCCAATAAGGAAATCACCATAAGTGATGTGATATTTAAGATTGGCCCCCGAATCAACGCATCCGGCCGTATGCAGTCGGGCATGGAAGCCGTCGACCTGCTGACAACAAAAGACCAGAACGAAGCTTATGCCAAAGGGAAAAATATCGACCAATACAACCGCGACCGTAAAGAGCTGGACAAAAGGATTACCGAAGAGGCCAACGCCATCCTTGAGGCACGTGGAGAAATAAACTCCGACCACAAATCCATTGTCATCTACAACAAGAACTGGCATAAAGGCATCATTGGAATTGTGGCATCCCGCCTCACGGAACTGTACTACAAGCCGGCTGTTGTCCTGACACTGTCCAACGGTTTGGCAACCGGATCGTCGCGTTCCGTACAGGGATATGACATTTATAGTGCCATAGAAGCCACCCGCGATTTATTGGAAAATTTCGGCGGCCATACGTATGCCGTAGGTCTGTCGCTCAAGGAAGAAAACATACCCGAATTTTCGAGACGGTTTGAGAAATATGTAGCCGAGACAATCAAGCCCAACCAGCTGACACCACAGATTGACATTGACGCATATTTGAAATTTGAAGAAATCACACCCGAATTTCTTTCATATCTCAAATTGTTCAACCCATTCGGACCCGGCAATCAAAAGCCCATTTTCTGTTCGAAGCATGTAAAGGATTACGGTACAAGCAAACTTGTAGGCCGAAATCTTGAACATATCAAACTGGAACTTGTAGACAACAGTTCCGGCAAAGTGATGAACGGCATCGCCTTCAATATGTCAAGCTTTTTTGCACATATCAAATCGGGCGAAACATTTGACATCTGCTATACGATAGAGGAAAACAAACATATCAACAACCCCAACAACTATCAGCTTTTTGTCAAGGAAATACGGCTCAACCAAAAATAGACATGCAAAAGGAAATATATGCCGTACTCCGTAAATATTGGGGTTACGACTCTTTTCGGGAACAACAGGAAGAGATTATAGAATCTGTCTTGAACAACAATGATACGTTAGGACTTCTCCCCACCGGGGGCGGGAAGTCCTTGACGTTTCAAGTCCCTACCATGGTCCTACCGGGAATGACAATTGTCATCACTCCCCTCATTTCATTGATGAAGGACCAAGTGGACAATCTTCGCAACCGGCAAATTAAAGCCATCTACATTCACTCCGGGTTAAAATATGCCGACATTCGCAACGCTATCGACAAGTGCATCTACGGCAACTACAAATTTCTGTATATTTCACCTGAAAGAGCAGCATCCGAGCGCTTCCTGGAATCATTGAGACACATGAACATTTCGCTGATTGCCGTCGACGAAGCACACTGTATTTCTCAATGGGGCTATGATTTCCGCCCGTCCTATTTGAAAATTGCAAAAATAAGGGAACTGTTTCCCAATGTTCCGGTTCTTGCCCTGACTGCCACAGCAACGCCTGTTGTGGTCAACGACATCATGGATAAACTGAATTTCCGTACCCGGAATGTGTTCAAAAAAAGTTTTTCCCGCACAAACCTTTCCTACATCGTCCGCCATGTCGACAATAAAATGGAAAAGTTGGTCAACATTCTGCGGCAATCCAACGGTTCGGGAATTGTCTATGTGAGAAGTCGAAAAAAGACGAAACTTGTAGCCGAAGAGCTACAACATTATGATATTTCTGCCGATTTCTATCATGCCGGCATTGTCAACGAAGAGAAGCAGGAAAAACAGGACAAATGGAAAAAAGGCGAGACACGCATCATGGTGGCCACCAATGCGTTCGGGATGGGCATCGACAAGCCCGACGTACGGACAGTCGTTCATCTCGACGTTCCCAACTCATTGGAAGAATACTATCAGGAAGCAGGACGGGCAGGACGCGACAATAAAAAATCGTATGCCGTCATGCTGGCAAACAACCGCGACAAAGGCCTCCTGAAAAAACGTATAGCCGAAACATTCCCTCCTGTTGACTTCATCAAGGAAGTCTATGTACGGCTATGCAACTTTCTTGACATTGGCCTGGGTGGAGGTTTTGACAAGCTGTTTGAATTCAATTTCAGCCTTTTCTGCGAAACATTCAAATACCCACCAACGACAACCCATAGTGCATTGAAAATTCTGTCACAATCAGAATACATCGAATATGTCGAAGAAGTTGAAGTTCAGTCGCGGGTAATGGTTCTGGTTGACAAGCAGAACTTGTACGACATTCCCAACGCCACCCCTCTGATGGACAAGATTCTGGAAATCATACTCCGCAACTATCCGGGAATCTTTGCCGACTATGTGTTTATCGACGAGGCCACCCTTTCATACCGATACGGAATAACCCCCGACGAGATTTATTCGACACTGATAGCGTTGAACAAAATGCACATTCTCCATTATATTCCCCGGCGGCGGACTCCCTATGTATATTTCCCCTCGTCACGTGTCGAACCTCGCCATCTGCTGCTCCCCAAAAGCGTCTACGAAGATGGCCTGAAGCGGTTGGAACAGCGCATCGCCGCCATTACCGATTATGCGTTCAACGATTCGGAATGCAGAGAACGGCGCATGCTGCAATATTTTGGAGAAACGGCTTCCGATTGCGGCCGATGTGACGTATGTGTAGAAAAAAGGCGAAATAAAAAAGACAACACAAAAGAAGTCATTGATGGAATTCTTTATATGTTGTCTTTAAAGCCATGCAGTGCAAAAGACATTGTCGAAACGCTCTCCTTTCCGGACAACACTATTTACGACATGCTCCGCTATCTGACAGACGAAGGCTTTATCCGGCTGAAAGACGGATACTATTGTTCCAAATAAACCGTATCCAACAGCGAATATTTGGTTAACTCAAGCAACTTCGTCTGATATTCGTACTTCATATCCAACAAATTGTAGTTGGCATCGAGGAAATATTTCACTTCCGTCAAATATTGCAACATGGTCAGCTGTCCCATGTCGAGCGCTTTCTTCAAGATGTCAAAATTCGCAGGATCTTCGACAAAGGAAGAATAGCTTTTCACCATTTCGCCCAATTCCTCAACGGAAGAAAACTGCGAACGGATCTTGATTTCCTCCTTCATTTCCGCATCAACAGAGGCCAGAACGCTTGAAGCCTCATAAGCCTTCTGCATCTTCACCTTGTGGCGATTGGAAAACAATGGAATTGACACGCCAAACACCAGTTCATGCACATTTCCAAGTCCCCCCTCTCTTTGCAGCTTATATCCAAGCACAAACGACGGCAACCATGAATTTTTAGAAACCTTTACCGCCTGTGCTGCAACTTCCTGATTCTGTCGCAACACTTTATAGTCAGGACTCAATGTCGTGTAAGCATGCCAATAGTCATCAGCTGAAGCCAATTCCGACTGAGAATACTCCGTTAAATCAACATTAAAGTTTCCCAACTCCTCACCTCCATTCAATGCCTTCAGCCCGTCAACAGCAACACGCTTCTGAATATAAAGTTGCTTTAATTGGTTTTCAGTATCGAACAGTTCCACCTTAAGCTTGTTCACATCAATCAGCGACAACTCGCCGGCCTCATTTCCAAGCTCATAATTTTCCAGCAAATCCTTTTCCGTATCCTGTATCTTCTGCTGTAGGGCAATTCGCTTGTTGATGTTCACCAGTTCTATCAACAATTGCTTTGCTTCCACCAGTACACTCAAAGCCTTCGACTGGTACACATACTCCATTGCCGTTATCCGGCTGTCGATATGTTTCTTTCGGGCCACATACATTCCCGGCCATTCAAAACTTTCGGAAACTACAAGCTCCAGTCCATTCTCAGGACGCTGGAAACCGTATTCCATTTCGAATTCAGGATCAGCCAGATTATTTTCCGATTTTGCCATCAGAATGTCGCCCTCCATAGCCTGACGCGCAGACTGGAGTTCTTTATTGTTTCTTGAAATTTGCGACAGCCAATCAGTCTCATCATTTTGCTGTGCAAACAGCGGGATTGCCGCCAACATCATAATAGGAAAGACTATCTTATATTTCATACCGTTTCCTTTTTTCTGTTACAAAAATAATATATAATAGGAACTACCACCAAATTTAATATCGTGGAAGAGAACAAACCTCCCAAAATAACAATTGCCATTGGGCTTTGTATCTCATTTCCCGATTCCGTACCACGCACAGCAATCGGAATCAGCGCCAATGCCGATGTAAGTGCGGTCATTATAATCGGCAACAAACGATCCTCAGAACCTTGTATAATACGCGGCATTAAGGCCATTCCCTGATCTTTCAACAAATTATAATGAGACATCAGCAGCATACCGTTTCTTGTCGTAATTCCCAGCAATGAGATAAACCCGATAATGGCAGGAATATTCAATTCGCCCGATGTCAGCCACAATATCAGCACGCCGCCAATCATGGCCAACGGCAAGTTCACCAAAATAATCAGCGACTGTTGCAGATTCTTGAATTCCTGATACAGCAACATGAAGATAACCACCAATGCGACAATAGAGGCAATGGCCAGCGTTCTCGAAGCCTCAGCTTCACTTTCAAATTGTCCTCCATAATTGATATAATACCCCTCGGGAAGAACAATGCTGCTCTCTATCGTATGCTGAATATCGGAAACAGCACCGCGCAAATCTCTTCCGTCGACATTCGCAGAAATGACTATCCGGCGACGGGCATTTTCTCTATTGATTGAATTAGGTCCGTCGGTCGATTCGACATTTGCCACATCGGCAAGCGTCACTTTTCCGACAGAGGTGTCAATCATCAGATTTCGTAACTGTTCGATGGTTGAACGACTGTTCTCATCCATTCTGACACGCAAATTATACGGGAAGCCGTCTTCATACACCTGGGAAACGACTGTTCCTGAAACAGCGATATTCACCAGTTTTGTGAAATCATCCATCGTAACGCCATATTTTGCCATAACATCCCTCCGCGGCGTAATGACGATTTCAGGACGTTCAATCTGCTGCTCGATATTCACATCGACAATTCCTTCCACGCCACTGATTTTTTCCTTAATCTGCTTGCCCATCGTATACAATTGCGTAAGATTATCACCAAACAACTTGATGGCTATCTGGGCTTCAGTTCCCGAAAGCATGGCATCAATACGGTGGGATATCGGTTGACCGATTTCCACACTCAAGCCAGGAATCTCCGACAGGCGAGTACGAATTTCGTTCATTATTTCAGCCCTCGGACGGTCGATTATTTCATACGGAGCTTCTATCTCGGAAGCATTGCTGCCACGAGAATGCTCATCCAACTCCGCACGTCCGGTTTTTCGGGCAATGGTCTTGATTTCCGGAATGTCCATCAAAATCTTGTCAACCTTCTCGCCAATTTTATTGGATTCCTCCAATGAAATGCCCGGGACGGTTGCAATATTAATAGTAAACGAACCTTCGTTGAACGACGGCAAGAAACTGCGGCCCAACGTAAAGAACAGACCGCCCGCTACCACAAACAAAACACAAGTCGTACCCAATACTATCTTTTTATGCTTGAAACCCCAAGCCAATACCTTCGTATAGCCGGCACGCATTTTGGCAGAAGTCCAAGCTTCTTTCGACGACTTGTCCAAATGTTTGTCTTTCGACAGGAGCATGCTGCAAAGCACCGGTGTCAAGGTCAAAGCAACAATTGTAGATGCAATCAACGACACGATAAAGGCAATACCCAGAGGTATCAATAAACGGCCTTCGATGCCGGAAAGGAAAAACAGCGGCAGGAAGCTGGCAATAATGATAAGCGATGAATTGAAAATCGGCATTCGCACCTCAGCTGAAGCGTGATAAATCACGTCCAATGTCTTTGCCCGCTGCTCCGGAGGCAATGCCCGATTTGCCTTCAACCGCTTGTGTACATTTTCAACATCCACAATAGCATCGTCGACCAGCGAACCGATGGCAATTGCGATACCTCCTAACGACATCGTATTGATAGTATAACCGCAGAAATACAACACCACCATTGTAAACAACACTGACAAAGGCATGGCAACCAACGAAATGACCGTTGCACGCAAATCCATCAGAAAGAATAACAGGATAATGACAACAAACAAAGCGCCTTCGAGCAACGCATCCTGAATATTGTTAATGGAACTTTCAATGAAATCACTCTGACGGAAAATATCCGTTGAAATTTTCACATCCTTCGGCATATTCTTCTGCATGTCGGCAAGACTTGCCTCAATGTTATGAATCAAGTCAATCGTACCTGTATTATACTGTTTTGAAATTGTCAGCAATACCGCCGGTTTCCCATTCACAGAAGCCAGACCCAACAAGGGAGATTCTCCACCGATTTTCACTTCTGCAATATCTGACATGCGGACAGTTTTTCCGCCCTCGCTCTTTACAACGATATCACCCAATTCATCCACATTAACGGTATTGACGACACCTTTTATAATATATTCATTTCCATACTCATACAGGATACCGCCATTCGTATTCGTGTTGGCTCCTTCACTGGTTGCCAGCACTTCGTTCAATGTCACGTTATGGTATTTCATCTTGCCGGGGTTGAGCAGGAACTGATATTCTTTAATGTCACCGCCCATCACTGTCACTTGTGCCACACCGCCGATTGACAGCAACTGCGGCTTCATCATTCGGTCGGCAATCGTACGCAAATCACGTGTGCTCGTTTCCGTTGAGGTCAGACCAATGATGAGAATCTCACCCATAATGGACGTTTGCGGCCCCAATACAGGAGTATTGACATTCGGCGGAAGCGTTTCGGCAATGGTCATCAATTTCTCCGAAACAATCTGACGGTCAATATAAATATCCGTGCCCCAATCAAATTCGACCGTAACGACCGAAAATCCGGTATCCGAAGTAGAACGCACACGGCGTACGCCTGTCGCACCGTTTACGGCCGTCTCTATCGGATAGGTCACCAACTTTTCAACTTCATCCGGAGCCAAACCCGGAGCCTCTGTCATGATTGACACTGTCGGAGCGTTCAAATCAGGAAATACGTCAACCTCTGATTTTTGAAGCACATAGAATCCGCCAAGCAACAAGATGACAGCCATCAACAACACGAAGAAACGGTTGTTGAGCGAAAAATGAATTATTTTGTTCAGCATAGCAGCAATCGTTTTTTAATGATGATGATGTCCTTCAGGAATAGCGCCGGTATTTGCTGCAAGTTTAACGAGTACAGCACCTTCAACTACCACGCATTCGCCCGGTTTCAAGCCCGACTTAATCTCCACAGCCGCACCGTTTTGCTGCCCGAGTTCAACCCGACGTTTCTCAAAATGTTCTTTCTGAACCATCACATAAACAAAATAATAGCCCTGCTCTTCCGTCACAGCGTCAAGCGGTACCGACACTACGTTTGAACGTTCCGATCCCAACAAATAAACCTGGGCATAGCTGCCTGGGACGATGCGTCCGTCATTTTTAAAATCAAACATTACCGGAACATATCCGTCTGTAGTGGATGCTGCATTGGAGGCTGTCAGCTTCCGACCGTCAAGAGCGGAAAGTTCAAATGTGTTCGAACAATATGACAAAGAGAAATTAGCCCCGGCGATTGTCGGCAACAAAGAAAAATAACGCTGCGGCAAATAGGCCTTCAATGTCAGTCGTTCTGTTTCTGAAACAGATGCAACGGCTGTCCCGGCCTGAACATAAGTCCCGTTTTCAACCAGCAAACTGTTGACAACACCACTCATCGGACAATCCAGCACACTGCCTTTCGACTCGCCCATGTACGCATCCTTAGCCAACTCAAAAGCCTGTTTAGCATCGCGATATTCACGAGCCCCCACTATGCGGGCTTCATACAGCGGCGTAAGACGTTCCAATTCTGCTTTTGCGTTGTTATAGGCTATAGCTGCCTGATTGGCGGGATCGCCTCCTTGTATACCTTTAGAAGAAACATGTCCTAATGATTGGCCTTTTCTGACAGAAACTCCCAATTGGAGATTCTGGGAAAACTCAACAATACCGGAAGTTTTGGCAACGACCATCATTTGTCCGCCCTGTGCCGGCATAATCTCTCCCGCAACTGGAATTACTTCTGAAAATGTTCCGGTTCGGACCGTATCTACCTTAATACCCAATTCTTTGATCTGGTGGTCATGCATCACCACCTCTCCGGCATGGGTTTCATGAGTTCCCTCGCCTTTCTCTTCACCTTCATGCGAATGCTCGCCACCGCCACAAGACAACAAAACAACAGCAAGCAATACTGACAAATAATTTAGTTTTCTCATTATTTTACATTTTACTTTTTGTTCCTGAAAACGGGAACAGTTTTTTAATTAATTTCATAAAATCCGCAAATCTGCACTTCCTCCACAGAGAAATGAATCCGATGCGAAAATAGAAAATACCACCTGCAACCCTACTGCATTTTTCATGCAGATAATACAGGTAAAACTGAAAAGATTTACTGAAAGATGTCATCCATAAGCCAGACTCGGCCTATGCATAAAATACACATAATCCGTTACAAATCAAATATTTACAACGCAAACCTTCATCAACAATGAGAAAAACAGGGAGGGCCCCTTAACTGGACTGCCCGCAAATAACCCTTATCGACAGTTCCAATCAGCGGGCATACAAACACATCAACTGCCACCTGACTGGAAGCTGCCAACAGTTTAAAATCAGTCAGACAGTTCCATAAGTCATAAACAAAGAACTTGGTATCCAGATGTTGCGACGGTTGCTCCCGATATTCACTACCAAGCAACGACTTGCATTCATCCGAGTCTTCATTATGCTGATGTCCGGCATGTTCCCGAGAAAATTCAAGAACACTTTTTTCCGGCAAAAAATGATAGACACATAAAGTAGAGAAATGCGTGGCTCCTTTGCTGCAATCATAATGATGGTGATGATATTGTATGATGCTCGACACGAACACCAGACACATCATAAAGACAAACACTATGTTGGAGCCTATTTTCTGCATATTTTTTCGATTAACGCAAATTTATAACAGACAAGAGAAACATACTCTCCGCCTATCTCCCATTAACATTAATTTAACTCAAACAAACCAACATGAAAAGAAAAAGGTTTCACTCCCTCAGAGCAAAACCCTTCTTGTCTATTCGTCGTCATCGTCATCCGAAAAGTCATCATCGAAATAAAATTCCGCATCACTGTATGAATACATGTCGTCGGTAAATTTCGACAATTCGCGACCGTCTTTTTTTGTCGGACGCCCCAAACCTTTCTGTCGATTTACAAAACCGCTTATCCGAGCCATTTCCAGCAATTCATACTGTGCTGGAGAGGTTATGTTTTCCAAATAATCAGGAACCAGCTTAGCCCCCATTCGGTTTTCGGCCAAAGCCTTCACACGAAAAGTATAGGTAATAGGAGGCTTCTTGACATCAATCACCTCTCCCACCTTCAGCGGACGAGAAGGCTTTACATTCACCCCACCGATTGTCACTCGTCCTTTTTTACAAGCCTCCGTAGCAATGGTACGGGTTTTAAATATACGCGTGGCCCAAAGCCACTTGTCAATACGAACCTCGTTACTCATATCTATTTATTGTTGAACTGATTCATCGTCACGGCCAAACCTGCCAGACAAAAACTCTTGACAGCCTCAACAGCCACATTCAGACGCTCCGGCATGGCTTGCACCTGTTCATCCGTAAAATGGCCCAACACGTAATCAACCTGGCATCCTTTTGGAAAATCATTGCCAATACCGAAACGCAGTCGTGCATACGCCTGAGTTTTCAGCAACTCGGCTATATTTTTCAAACCGTTATGACCCGCATCGCTGCCTTTGCCCTTCAAACGAATGGCCCCAAAAGGAAGAGCCAAATCGTCAACAAGAATCAGCAGATTTTCTATACTAATATTTTCCTTATCAAGCCAGTAGCGAACAGCGTTGCCACTGAGATTCATATAAGTGGAAGGTTTCAGCAATACAAGCTGCTTGTTCTTCAGCCTCATTTCCGCAACATCGCCATAACGCTGGGTCGTAAAAGCAATATTGGATGCTTTGGCAAAAGCATCCAATATCATAAATCCTATATTGTGGCGGGTATTTTGGTACTCGGGACCAATGTTCCCCAATCCTACAATCAAGTACTTCATCCGTTACTTCTTTCCTTGTTGAGCAGCAGCAGTCTGTTGTGCACCACGTGCAGCACGAGTCAATTGAACCGCACAAACCACAGCATTCTTTGCGTTCATCAATTCCAAACCTTCGAAGTGGAGATCGCCGATTTGCAATGTCTTGCCAAGACCCAAGTTGTCAACATTGATAACAACTCTTTCAGGAATTACAGAGTAAATAGCTTTAACTTTGATCTTCTTCATTGACAAAGTAAGCTTACCACCGGCCTTAACACCTTCTGCGTGACCTTCAAGCTTAACAGGAACTTCGATAACAACAGGTTTCTTGTCGTTTACTTCCAACAGGTCCATGTGAAGAATTTCTTCTTTTACCGGGTGGAATTGGATATCTTTCAACACTGCCATCTTCTTTACGCCGTTTACGTCAAGGTCAATAGCGAAAATGTCAGGAGTGTAGATCAATTTGCGAACGTCGTCAGCTTTAACTGTCAAGTTGGTAACTTTTACGCCCTTGTTATTTGCAAGTTCGATTACTTGTTCACCTTCGTTGAGTGCGCCATTGTAAGGAAGTTCAACAACTTCACCACCATTCAATACAACAGGAATCAAACCTGCGTTGCGCAATTCTTTAGTTGCTTTCTTACCAAGAGCAGTTCTTGGCTGAGCTGATAAATTGTAAGTTTTCATTCTTTTGATTTTTTGTGTTACTAAAAATTAAGTGTTTTGCTCCCTAATTTCCCATCACACGGAATTTTTAAAAAGCGTTGCAAAATTACACTAAATAATTGAATCATCAAAATTTATCGCTAACAATCTCTACCGCAAATCTCCACAAAAGGACAATATTTGCAATTGTCCGTATTTTTCGTCTGCACAAATGCTGTATTTTTGTCGAACAGTTCATTTATCAGTTCGGCAAATTTATCCATGAAATTCTTATTATATACCCGATAGTCCATCACTACATCCTTCCCGATTTTTACATTAAATGTATCACCGTTCATAAGTGTGGCATCCACATTGCGAATTCTATAAACAACCGGGCAAATCTGACGGTCATATCCGTCTTGCTCCTGAAGGTTCAAATTTTTCAATTCCGCCTTATTATCCTGGGCAAAGAAATTGCAATAAAGCATCAGCTGTGTCAGCGCCTTACGTTTTTTTGAGTCTACCGTACTGTCAAACAAATCCGCAACCGCTTTCACTTTCGGGTCGTCCACGCCCGTCTTATAATCGATAATACGCAAATAATCACCGTCTTTTGACAAGACATAATCTATTCTGTCAATGACTTGCTTATAATTGAACTCCCTATCTCCGACTTTCCAACGATTTTTATGACTTTCAAGTTCACTTGCAATGTAAACGAACGGCGCTATCCGCTTGTCATACTCCAACAGCCGACGGACATAGTATATCACAATTTTCCCAATCAAAATCGTATCTCCCTCCAGTTCTCTGTCGGGATCCGTCTTCAAGTTTCTGTATTCACTGTTAACAATCCGTGTAGCCAGTTTCTCAATTTTCACTTTATTATTAAGCCAACTGTCAATTGTTGCAGGCTCGATACGTTGTCCTACTTCACCATACAGATTCTGCATCATCTTGTGAATGATGTTGCCGAAAGTCGCGCTGTCGATGAAATCAGTCATTTCTTCATCCTCTTTCAACCCCTCCACATATTGCAAATAGAACTTTAACGGACATTCTATATAGGTGTTGATTTTACTGGGCGACAAACTTTTTATCTCACCCTCTTTATTTAAAAATTGTTCTACTTTTTTCCACACAGACGAAGTTTTCTCAACATAAACTTCGCGCTCGTCTTGTGTTCGTATAGTATATTCATAATAATTATACTGACACTTGTTGCGATTGTATATCTTCTGCAACTGGCTGACATAGCGCGATTCTTCACCGCTTGAAAGTTCTTGAACGCGAGAATCATACAGTAGGAACACATTCTCAGCCCTACTAAGCATACGGTAGAAATAGTAGGTAAACATCGCATCCTGATGCTCGTAGGTCGACAATTTATATGCGTTTCTCAACATATTGGGAATAAACGAACGCGTGTAATGCTTCGACGGGAAAACCTTTTCATTCATTGAAAGGACAAACAGATTCCGGAAATCAAGCAAACGGGTTTCAAGCACACCCATAATCTGCAAGCCTTTCAAAGGTTCTCCTTCAAAGGTCACGCTATTGCCCGACAGCATACGGCACAACAGATAGAAGAAAGTCTTTTCCGTTATATCAACCTTGTATTCTTCGACGGTTTCCCGCAACTGTCCCAAAGAATTCAAGTACTGGAAAACGAACGATCTTTCCAACTTATCCAACTTCTCCGTCCCGTTTACCTCGTCGGCAATCCATCGCAAAATACCGTCCACATAGTCGACAACTTCCTGCGACGTTCTTTGTTTCGGGCCATCGAAAATAACAGCGAGCGACTTCAGTTTATCTTTGACCAAAGCCGACGGAACGAACTGCAAACGATCGGCGATAATCTGATCCTGCAATTTTCGGATATCGTCGCGGCAATTACGCTTCACATATACATGTCCTAACAAGGCATTTAAATCTTCGTAATAGAAATATACATCATCCGCATCCACACGTTTTCGGCCGTGAAGCGTAGCCAGCATCTCGACAAACGAAGCAATACTGGTGTTCGCCAACGGATATCCCATCGTAATGTTCAACGACTCAATATCGGAAGGGATGGAAAAAAGGACCGAGTTCAACAGATTTTCATCGGGTAGCACAATTGCCGTATCAATGGCATTCTCTTTGTCGAGGTTCAAATCACCGAAATTTCCTTTAAGAATCTGTCCGACAACCTGCGCCTGACCGCCCGCCGAAGGAACTGAAAACACACGAATATTTGGCATGTCCTCACGCTTTATATTGTCCACCTCTCTTTGGGAAGGGTATTTCTCTATATATTTATTTATAAAGAAAGTACCCTTATTGGAATTGTCTTCAAAAGGCTTAAAATTGAAATCCCAATAAAAATCGCCTATATTCAGTTCCTCGAAGTGACTAAAAATACATTCTTCGGAAGCTGACAAAGTACTAAAGCCCACAAAAATGATTTTCTCAAATGGAAAATCCGCAGCAGTCTTGTTCTTAATCACATCAGCAGCTTTCCGATAAATCATTCCCGAATAAGCCAGGTGCTTTTCCGCCAATTTAGCCTTAAACCTGTCATAAAGAGGGTTAAGCAATTGCCAGAGTTTGAGATATTTTCCTTTCAACGAACCGTCGTCAACCCAAAGTTTGTCATCGCGATACTCCCGCTCTTCGCCAAAGAATACGCGGAGCACCTCTATTTGAGCTTCAGTCAAATAGTTGGAGCTCAATTCTTTCAGGTTCTTCAAGTTAGTAAACAGCTCTTTCGCACTGGCCATGTAGCGGTCCACATCGTTAAAATCGCCCAAAATCATATCGCCCCAATACAAAAACGCATCAAAATCCGCCTTGTTTTCAGGCACTAAATCTTTATAGGCATCATACAGCAGAAACAACTGTTCCATCTTGCCGGCTTCAGTCAAGTCTACCTGCGATGCAATGAAGTCAGAAATCGTTTGAATGTCCGGTAAAATACAATTAGTACCTTTAAGCGTTTCCAACATATATTTCTTAAAAAACGAACCGCTTCTTCGGTTTGGAAACACGAAGCAATAGTTCTGTAAATCGGCTCCGTCGCCACAAAAAGCTTCAGCGACTTGTCGTAAAAAAGGTTTCATGTCTTAAATTGATTAATTTTCCCTATTTTTTTAATGCTATCCCTATCCGCAATGACAAATCAAACAAAACAATCTTTGCATTTGCATTCCGTCCAATATCATTGATGGCACGATCCAGTTCAAATTGAATGCCTTCCACGTTCCGCTCATTGATATATGGAAAGAATTTTGCGCTGAAAGCCTCTTCCTCACGAGTCAGATAATTGAGCGACGGGTTGTTCAAATTATGGATAAAGTTTTCCCGTACCATCCGGGACATATATCGCAAGAAGTCCTGACACTTCTCTCGCTTCAGATCGGCCACCGTTTCTGCCCAATCTTTCATTTCCCGAAAATTATCCAAATAGGCATAACGCATCAACTGTTTGAAATAGTCAAGAAATTCATGCGTATCATCACTTTTAAGAGCCAACGCCTCTGCTCTCGACATGCTTCCTTCGGCCACACTGGCCACAGCCATTGCCTCCTGAGCATCCATTGCATGTTCAGCCATCAAGTGACGTGCAATCACATCCATCGGCAGACGCTTCATTTTCAGCCGTTGCAAACGCGAATATATCGTCGGCAGAATTTTCCCGGGCTGGTTGCTCACAAATATAAACAAGGTATCCTCATACGGTTCCTCTATCAGCTTCAGCAAACGGTTGGCACATTCGGTCACCATCTTTTCAGGCAGCCACAGAATCATTATCTTATACCGGGTAGAATAGCTTTTCGTGCTAACCTTCTGCAAAATAGCCCCGCCTTCATGAGAATAGATTACCGGCTGGGCCGTACCAGATTTCAGCACCCGCACCCACTCACTAAAATCTGCATAAACATTGTTTTTCAGGAACTCACGCCATTCTTCAATATAGTCATCACAATAATAGTCCTTTGAACCGGAACCCTTAAAGATAGGATACACAAAGAACAAATCGGCATTATTGAATGTCTGATGCTGCAGGCAGGCATTGCATACCCCGCACGGTTCTCCGTCCGGAGTTTTGTTCTGACAGTGAATATATTGGGCAAAAGCTCTTGCCATTGCCAATTTTCCAATACCTTCCGGACCTTCCAACAGCAAAGCATGAGGAATACGGTCGGTAGCAACCATGTCCCTTAATCGCTGCTTGACGGATTCATTGCCGGCTATATCGCTATATTTCATGTTTCAACTTAATTCTTTACTGCTATTGTTCGATATTCAACGCCTTCAGTTTGTTGTACAGAGTTTTTCTGTCCACGCCGAGCATTTTCGCCGCCATCGATTTATTGCCACCGCAACTGCGGAGCGCATTAACGATTCGGGCCCGCTCATCATTGGGATCACGCAACAGTGTAGACCGCTCCTCTGTCCGGTTGCCGTCAAGCATTTCCCGAGGAAGGACATCGGGCTGAATGTAATCGCCCTGTGACAGCAATGTGGCACGCATCACCGTATTCTTCAACTGACGCAGATTGCCCGGCCAGTCATAATTCTGAAATATTTCCGCTACCTGCTTATCAAATCCGACTATGTTTTTATTCAGTTCGCGGTTGGCAACATCCAAGAAAAAATTGGCATACAGCATGATGTCTTGACGCAGTTCACGCAACTCTGGCATCTGAATCGTAAATTCAGAAATTCGATGATACAAGTCATTACGGAACGTACCGTTCGAAATAGCCACTTCCAAATCTTCATTTGTTGCCGCAACCAAGCGGATATCAATGTCAACCTCCTTCGTACTGCCCACACGTTTCACTTTTCGTTCTTGCAAAGCTCTCAGCAGATGCATTTGGGTTTCATAATTCAGGTTGCCTATTTCATCCAGAAAAAGCGTTCCGCCGTTTGCGGCTTCAAATGCACCGACCTTATCTGTCATTGCTCCAGTGAAAGAGCCTTTCACATGGCCAAAAAATTCCGAAGCGGCAAGTTCCGTAGGGATTGAACCGCAGTCTATGGCAATAAACGGCTTACCCTTCCGTTTGCTGCGTTCGTGTATCAGATGGGCGATGTGTTCTTTACCCGTACCGCTCTCTCCCCGGATCAGCACGGACATATTTGTCGGTGCGACCAGGTTGACATACTGATACAGTTGTTTTGACATGTCACTGTTTCCTTCTATGAATCCCGGTGCAGCTGCAGGAGCTTCCGGTTCTTTTGGTTGCGGTGCGGCCTTTATATCCGACTTTGCCTTAAGAGCCTCCGTTATCTTCACCATCAGTTCGTTAGGATTAACAGGCTTCGACAAATAATCGAACGCTCCCAGCTTCATACTGTTGACAGCATTTTGGATTTCAGCAAAACTTGTCATGACAATCACAGGGATATCCAAATTAGCCAGTCCCAACCATTGCAACAGGACGATGCCGTCGGCATCAGGCAAGCGCATGTCAGTCAGAATCAACGAAAACTGGGACTCGTTCAGACACTGCTTTGCTGCTGACACAGAAGTTGCAGTTTCCACGAGAAAACCTTTTTTCTGCAACCATGTCTTCAACATCAGTGCAAATGTTATATCATCATCAACAATCAAAATTTTGATTTCTTTCATATCAATATTGTTTTGCCGTTTCTATTACTTTTAATATATGAGTTATGAGCGTTTCCGCCTCTTCCGGAGACATCATCTGATAATCCTTTGACTCTACCTCATATTTTCTCAAAATAGCAGTCACCTCCTTTTCACCGATCATCGTGAAAATCGGCATCATTTTATGACATAAGGCACGGACCTGCTCTTTATTTCCTTCAGCTATTGCCGACTTCAAATTTTCCAGATTCTCCTGCGTCTGCGAAATAAAGGATTCCAGAATTTCCTTCTTTGCGCCTTCATCATCTTCAGCAAACGCCGTCAAAGCCGACAATCCGATCATTTCCTCCGATTGGCCGGTCTCTGTCAGTTGAACATTTTTATCTTTAATATGTTCTTGAAGGACTCGAATTAATTCGGTTTCTTTAAAAGGTTTCGTCAGCACATCCGAAAATCCTGCCGACAAATAGTCCTTCTTGTCAACCGTCCGCGCCGTCACCGCCACAACCGGCAAATCCGGATGCACAGCCTTGACAGACTTCAACACATCGAAGCCGCTCATTTCCGGCATCTGAATATCGGTCATCACCATGTCATAATGACTGTCGGCAACCATTCGTTGCGCATATTTGGGATATTGACACATATCGGCCGTCGCCCCTGTGTTCTTACACATTTCAACGACAATACCCATCTGCAGGCTATCGTCATCGACCAGCAGCAAATGGCATCCACTAACCGATTTTTCTTCAGGATGTGCGTCATCCACGTTTTCTTTACCATCAGATTCTTCAGGCTCTACAATTTCCACAGGAATTGCCACATTGAAACAACTGCCGACTCCCAACTGACTTTCCACATCAATTGTACCGCCCAACAGTTTCACAATCCTGTCGACAATCGACAACCCCAGTCCGAACCCTTGTACGCCCGTTGAAGAACTCAAACGGACAAACATTTCAAACAACCGTGCCTTCTCAAGCGGAGAAATTCCTCGCCCGGTATCGGAAACTGAGAATTTCAAGAAGCCGTCTTCTACACAAACAGTTATGCCAACCGACCCCTTGTCAGTAAACTTTATGGCATTTGACAAGAGATTGTTGACTATCTGCGTCACTTTCAGCGGATCGTTTTCCACCGTTACATCTTCCTCCACCTTACACTCGAATGTCAAAGCTATGTTCTTTCCGAGAGCAATCGGCAAAAAAGTATGATAAACAGACTCGAACAGTTCCTTGACATTAAATGGAACGACTTTCAAATCCGCCTTATCACTATCCAGACGATAGAAATCGAGCAAATCCGTAACTAAAGACAACAGCAGGTCGGAAGCCGACTTGATATTTCCCAAATACAGTTTCTGACGCTTGTCAACCACAATCCGGTCAAGCAATTCCGAATATCCGATAATGGAACTCAAAGGTGCCTTGAAGTCATGTGTAATAGCCAGCATCAGCTGCTCGCGCGATTGCAACAGCTGTTCTTTCTCCCAATTCAGCTGCTCCAACTCCCGACGGTAGCGGTTGCTACGGCTTAATTCCCGCCAAATGATAAACAGAAACAGTACAACCACGACAATGGAAAAGATAGCCACTGCCGCCAAAAGTTTCACCGTATCTTCTCGGCGCGTTTCCTGTTCCGTGATTTTTTGTAGCATGGCTGATGACTCATCCGCGTCAAAATCGCGTATAAGCCTATATATCAAATTATTGATACGGTAATTTTCCAATGCTACGCGTTGCCATCGTGTCCGCTGCCTGTTGACCAGCTCATTCTGTGCACCAATGACATTGTTTTTAAGGTCTGTAAGCAGCACATTGATAGAATCGGCCAAGGAAACATGCACGCTGTCAATTCTGACATTGGCAGTAGTGATTACCGTCGAGTCCTTCTGTTCTTTTTTAAATACATTGCGAAACCGCTTGAAAAAATTCCCCGTATTTCGCTTCGTCACAAGGGTATCCCTACGAACAGACATCTTTGTTTCAGCAACTATATGGCGGCTAATGTCACTACTGTCAGGCATAAAACCTTCAATACGCTGATTGATGGACTCGTGGTATTTCTTAAAATCATAATCCTCCAGTAAGGCCCCTAACGACAGTTCCTTCATAAGAATCAAATCGTTTATACTGTCAATACGGGCCACTTGAACAGTATCGGATGCATACGTTTTCAATGTATCCAATACGACATACACATCATTCATGTTTTCCTTGTACTCTCCATATTTGGATGAATTTCCAAAAACCAGCATCATACCATTGTTTTCAGCTTTATAAAGAGAATACAGCAATTTGTTTACCAATGTGCTCCTGTTTTTCAGTTGCCAGTCGTCTACAGCAGAAGTATTGGAACCGTAAGCCTGGTCATAAACAAACCAAACAGCCCCCCCACCCAATGCCAGCAACAGCACATAGGCAGCGACAATATAAAATTTGACGAAACGGGAATTCCTTTCTCTTGCCATAAAATTATTTGTTATAAAAACAGCAAAGGCTGCTACAATGCCTACCACATAGGTCATTCAGCTCAATACCGATACTATTTTATACAAAAGTATGAAAAAGTGAGTGTAATCACAAATGAAAACCATGTTTTCACATAGCCGTCTACTATCATCTTTTTCAGCAAGAATCTTAAAAAGTTATCAGGACACAGAGATTTTTCTGTAATTTGCCAAGAAAATATCTCAAACAGAATAGATATATTTGTATATATCAAATAAATATCGTATCTTTGCACCGCAATTTTAAATAACAAACAAAAACAATTATGAACAAGTACGAAACCGTTTTCATTTTGACTCCCGTTTTGTCTGATGCACAGATGAAGGAAGCGGTAGACAAATTTACGGCATTTCTGACAGAAAACAATGCAGAAATTGTCAATGAAGAGAATTGGGGTTTGCGCAAGCTCGCTTATCCTATTCAGAAAAAAACCACTGGCTTCTATTGCCTGATTGAGTTCAACGCAAATCCGGAAGTTATCAAGAAACTCGAAGTAGCTTATCGTCGTGACGAACGCGTTATCCGTTTCTTGACATTCCGTCTTGACAAGTACGCTGCTGAATATGCAGAAAAGCGCAGAAACTTGAGAGCAGCTAAGTCTAACAATAAAGAAGCATAAGGAGGTTATTATGGCACAAGCACAATCAGAAATCAGATATTTAACTCCACTTTCAGTAGACGTTAAGAAGAAAAAATACTGCCGTTTCAAAAAGAGCGGTATCAAGTATATCGACTACAAAGATCCTGAATTCCTCAAGAAATTCTTGAACGAGCAAGGTAAGATCCTTCCTCGTCGTATCACCGGTACTTCATTGAAGTTCCAAAGAAGAGTAGCACAGGCCGTTAAACGCGCTCGCCATTTGGCTCTTCTTCCATACGTAACAGACTTGATGAAATAATTTTTACAAAGAAGGATTACAATTATGAAAATCATATTAAAAGAAGACATCGCTAACCTCGGTTACAAAGATGATGTAGTAGAGGTTAAAAGCGGATACGGCAGAAACTACCTTATTCCAACAGGTAAAGCTGTCATCGCAACTGATTCAGCTCTTAAAATCTTGGCTGAAAACCAAAAACAACGTGCACACAAGCTCGCTAAAATCAAAGCTGACGCTGAAGCATTGGCTGCATCTTTGAAAGATGTTACTTTGACAATCGGTGCTAAGACAAGCTCAACCGGCACAATCTTCGGTTCTGTAAACAGCATCCAAATTGCAGAAGCTTTGGAAAAACTTGGTCACAATGTAGACCGCAAGGTTATCTACATCAAGGAAGCCGTAAAAGAAGTTGGACACTATACAGCAACATTGAAACTCCACAAGGAAGTTACTGTTGAAATTCCTTTCGAAGTTGTTTCTGAATAATCGATAAATCTTTGATGATTGCAATAAGGGGATTGTGCATGGCGCAATCCCCTATTTTTTTGAGTTTCAGAACGCCGACCTATATTTGCACATCCATTTCAATCCTTATTTAGCACCGAAATCATCATCACACCAAAACTCCATAGGCCGCCCCCATGATTTAATATCTGCTTGTGTACCCCGATCCATTCATACTGTTATCATTTCCTCACGCTTTGCTTGATACAGCATTTCCGACAAAAATAGATATACTGAATCCGCCTAAAGTCCACGGCATGGGACTATCTGAGATTCTCACAATTCCACGACTCCACAGCGTCAAGATAAATACGCAATTCTCACAGCGTTAAAAATCAGCATAAATACAGAATACACCAGTCAGAAGCAAGAGCCAGAGACAAAAGTGAACGCATTACACATTCCAACCGCACCATAAATTCAATTCGATGCATCTCAATAAGAAAAGCACTGAACATTACTTCAACACCGGAAACCACAAAACAACATGATAACAGCAACGCCATACGCACACCTATACAACAAAAGAGGCCATGTCTTTCAACACAGCCTCTTTTATTGTTATAGATAACACTGTAATTAGTTTACACCTTGAAGTTTAAAGTTAACTGGAAGTGTATACCATACGTTTACAGCCTGTCCATTCATCTTACCAGGGATGAAGTTAGGAAGTGATTTACAAACGCGGATTGCTTCTCTATCGAGGTCGCGGTCCACACTGCGAATAACTTTTACTTCACCGATTGCACCAGTCTTGGTTACAACGAATTGAACGACTACACGGCCTTGGATATTGTTTTCCATAGCCATAGTCGGATACTTGATATTCTTTGAAAGGTATTTCATCAATTCAGCGTCACCACCAGGGAATTGAGGCATCTGTTCAACAGCAACGAATACCTTTTCCTTTTCTGGTTCTTTTTTCTCAACGATGATTTCGTCTTTGTGCTCACGAACAACATTCAAGTCGTCAGTACCTTTGTCGAAGTCTGTGCTACCGAATGCTGTCTGTGATTCCTGCAACTCATCTTGTGACTTGATTTCATCTTCTGCCTTAACGTCTTCGTCGTTGGCGATCTGAAGTTCCGTCACCTTCATCGTATTCAAAATTTCTTCAGGTAAAGCTTCCGGCTTCTGTTCTTCAATTTGAATGGTTTCATCCTCATCTTCAGGTTCCTCCTGCTCGCCCATGTCCACCTGAACCAATTCCTGGCTTGCGTCATCGACAATATTAGCAGCAGCCCTTTCGAGAGCCATATTAACCAATCGAAGAGCGAAGAAAATGACAACCACAGCAATAACAACAATAATCATTGCCTTATTGTGACGGCCATCTGATTTTCTACGCATTTCATATGCGCCGTATTCTTTATTTTTGCCTTCAAAAACAATGTCACGCCATTCTTTTGATGAAAGATCCACATCTTTTGTCATAGTTCTTTTCAGTTTTAAATGTTAACAAATTCCATTGATCTAATCATCTTATTTACGAGGATGCGCAATCAAATAATCTCTCAACAAAGCAGAGTCGGCAGCATTCATGTTGTCAATCTGATATTTGCTGATACTATTGATTTGCATTTCGTCAAGAGCGCTTACCAAAGTTTCGTATGAAGCCTGAGCTGTAGCCTTGATAATAACCGTCGGACGTTTCAAAGTTGAATCGTTACGGATTTCCTTAGACTTGGCCTGATATTGTTCGTCTGTCAGCTTTTTGGCTCTCCAATCAGCTTTCAAAAGGTCGATTTTTTCAACAACCTGTTTGTTGCGGTCACGCAATACGGCGCGGATACCTTGAGCCTGGCCGTTAGCATTTCCGAGGAATTCAATTTCCTTCAAGTTGTTGTTGGCGTTGTCAAGAACGCCATCACCGTTTGCATCAACAATACCGAGGTCACCACCCGGCTTACCTTCGTAGTAGTAGACATAGTTCTTTTTAACTTTGCCTGGTACACCATCAACAGCCTCTTCGCGGTCAGAATCAACAATGATAGTGATAGCTTCAGACTGTTTCACCTTATTTTGTTCAGTTTGATCCACTTTTTCATTAGTCGGAAGACTAATTTGCAATGTCTGAGACTTAATCATAGTGGTACAAAGCATAAAGAACGTAATAAGGAGCATGTTCATGTCAACCATCGGAGTAAAGTCGACATGGATTTGCATTTTTTTCTGGGCGCCTTTTTTAGCTTTTTTGTCGCCGCCCCCTTGTTCTATTTGTGCCATATGATTATTCCTCTTCTGACTTTAATGCGGTCATTAAACTAAACTTATTCATCTTCAATGTTTGCAAGTTGTCCATTACAACGTGAACCACTTCATACGGAGTAGACTGGTCTGCCTTGATGGCAATACCTTCACCACGTTTGATTTGAGATTCAAACGATACACCGTCAATGCTACTTGTCACGTCACGAGATACGTTGTAGATAGCATTCATCCAAATTTGGAATTCATTCGGCTTCGTCAAGTCTTTGTTGTAATCAATTGGAATACCGCAGTTAGGATTCTTTGAAGGGTCAAGGAATTCATCCTGTTTCAACTGAGGCATATCCAAGAAATTAGCCATTTGAGACAAAGGAAGACCAAACATGTTGATTTTAGCAAATGTTTCGATTTGCTTTTGTGTAAAGTTGATTTTGTTTTTGTGAGTTTCGTTGTAAAGTTGTCCTGCATATTTCAGCACTTCTGCACGTACACGTTCACTTGACCATGTACTGTCTTGAGAACCTGCAATAGAGATAAACACGCGCTGTTCGGGATCGACCAAGACAGTAACCAGATTTGAAGTTGGAACTTTAATTTCTGATACTGACGACGGCGTGATTACAGTAACTGGTTCTTTCTGCAAGAAGGTAGAAGTCAACATGAAGAATGTAAGCAAAAGTACAGTAACGTCACTCATCGCAGTCATATCGATGAGGGTACTCTTCCTTTTGATTTTTACTCTTCCCATATTATTAAATTTACCTTGTTAACAGATTAGTGAGTTGCTGAGAATGTTTGAACGATTGAGAAACCGATTTCGTCGATTGCGTATGTAAGGTTATCAATCTTGTTAGTGTAGAAGTTGTAAGAAATTACAGCGAAAGCACCAGTACAGATACCGAATGCAGTGTTGATAAGGGCTTCAGAAATACCAGTAGAAAGTTCAGTTGAGTCAGGAGCACCTGATGCAGCCAAAGCCTGGAATGATTTGATCATACCGATTACAGTACCGAGAAGTCCGACAAGAGTACCAAGAGTTGTCATAGTTGCAACGATTGGCAGGTTCTGTTGCAATGAAGGCATTTCCAAAGCAGTTGCTTCTTCAACGGCCTGTTGCAAAGAAGTAAGTTTTTGTTCTTTTGTCAATACTGTGTTCTGGTCCATTTCTTTGTACTTAGTCAAAGCAGCAGAAACTACAGCAGCTACGCTACCTTTTTGCTTTGCACAAAGTTTTTGAGCATTGTCGATATCACCTTTAGCAAGAGATGCCTTTACGTTAGCAACGAACTTGCTGATGCTACCTGTACCTTTTGCACTGCTAAGAGCGATCCAACGTTCTACAGACAGAACGATAACTGTCAAAAGCAAAGTTTGAAGAACCGGCACGATAACACCACCCATATAAATAGTTCCCCAAATATCAACTGGGTGATTATTTTCGAAGTGAGATGCATCACCGAACCAGAAAATAAACAAGCAAACTGCGATGATAAAGCAGCATACGATTACTAAAAACGCATTTTTGATACCACGAACCTTGCTTAAACTTTCAGTTTTTGCCGCAGGCTTTTGTGGAGTGTTAGGCTTTTGAGCTTCCATAATTTTGAAAATTGGTTGTTAAAAATTAGTTTTTAAAATATTAGTTAATAGTTAATGTTAATTCAGTTTCATCGAAAATCGTGCTTCACTAATGTGTGTTCGACCTCGTAAATCAGGCTTTCGAGGAACGCGTCAATGTCAAACGGCGCTATTCCCCGCCGATTTTTAGGGCAAAAATATCATAATATTTTCACATAACCAAAACTGACTACATCTTTTTTATCAGACTGCCTCTATTTTTATCAGTTTTTAATCATTCTGTCTCAATTTAAAAAAATTACCACGAAAGAAAGAAATATACGACATTTTTATCGTATATTTGGCGGCAAAAATCACAATTTAAATCAATTAATAAACACAACATATTTGCTTGTAAATGTATAATCTGATAAGAATTAAGAAGGGACTTGACCTTAACCTTATCGGAAATGCCACGGGTGATATATCTGACTTAACCGCCAAATCTACAGAATTTGCCATTATTCCAGATGACTACCAAGGCTTTATACCGAAACTTTTGAAAAAAGAAGGTGAGAAAGTCCGCTCCGGAGAAGCTCTTCTCTACGACAAGAGCAACAATGAGGTAAAAGTGACCTCCCCAGTTTCCGGAACAATAAAAAGGATTGTTCGGGGAGAAAGAAGAAAAATTGAAAGAGTCGTAATAGAATCTGACAAATCCGACGAAGCCGTAAAATTCGACATCAGCGACCTTTCGACTGCCGGCATACGGTCGACATTGATGAATGCCGGTATTTGGGCGATGATGCGCCAACGGCCTTATGACACAATGCCGGATCCAAGTAAAGAACCACGCGACATCTTTGTTACCACATTCGATTCAGCCCCGCTGTCCCCTGGCTACACCTTATATATAAAGGGACATGAGGATTTGTTCAAAAAAGGAATTGAAATTCTTTCCAAACTGACTTCCGGCAATGTCTATATCGGCTGCCAGCCCGATAATGTCATAGAAACGCCCTACTCCACCACGCAAATATTCAAAGGTCCGCATCCGGCAGGCAACGTAGGAATACAGATAGCCAACACCCGCCCAGTCAACAAGGGAGAAACCGTGTGGGCGCTCAATGCGGAAACGGTGGTGAGAATCGGACACTTATACACATTCGGAAAGATGGACTACACCTGCATCATTGCCCTTACGGGCGAAATGATGACTGCTCCCTATTTTGCCAAGACAAAAATCGGTGCAACCGTAGCATCCTTGCTGAAAGACCAATTGAAAGCAGCCACCGACGACTGCCGTATCATCTGCGGAAACGTGCTGACCGGTGTGAAGGAATCAATTGACGGCTACATCCACTTCCCATTCCGACAAATCACGGTCATTCCCGAAATTGCGCATAAAAATGAATTTATGGGATGGGCATCCCTCAGCACAAAAAAATACAGTGCCAGCCATACATTCTTTTCCTGGCTGCTTGGGAAAAACAGGAAGTACCATTTCGATGCCAAAATCAACGGAGGAGAAAGAGCCATCATCATGGCCGGAGAGTACGACAAAGTGCTCCCGATGGACATCTATTCGGAATTTCTCATTAAAGCCATACTTGCCAAAGACATTGACAAAATGGAACAATTGGGAATTTACGAAGTAGCTCCGGAGGATTTCGCCCTCTGTGAGTTCATCGACACGTCGAAACTTGAACTGCAACGCATCGTCAGGGAAGGGCTTGACTATTTAAGAAAAGAAATGAACTAAAAATATTGCAACAGTGAAAAGCTCATTAAAAAATTATATAGAGAAAATCAAACCCAACTTTCAGCCGGGCGGAAAATACGCTTCCCTGAAATCGGTTTTTGATGGTTTCGAATCATTCCTGTTCACTCCCGACACTACCTCCAAATGCGGTGTTCACATTCACGACAGTAATGACTCGAAACGCACTATGATTATAGTGGTTATCGCTCTGATGCCGGCGTTGCTTTTTGGCATGTTCAATCTCGGTTACCAGCGATACCTGTCCATCGGTTACGCAACACCGCCATTTTGGGAGTCCTTTTTCTACGGATTCCTTGCCGTACTGCCTAAAATTGTAGTTTCCTATGTTGTGGGTCTTGGCATTGAATTCATTTCTGCGCAAATCCGCAAGCACGAAATTCAGGAAGGCTTCCTTGTTTCAGGTATGCTTATTCCTATGATTTGCCCGGTTGAGACACCACTGTGGATGATTGCAGTAGCTACGGCATTTTCCGTCATATTCGTAAAAGAAGTTTTCGGCGGTACCGGCATGAACATATTCAACGTGGCACTCATGACCCGCGCATTCCTGTTTTTTGCTTATCCGTCAAAAATGTCAGGCGACAGCGTCTTTGTCCCGACCGATTCTATTTTGGGATTGGGAGCAGGCACCGTTGTTGATTCATTCTCAGGCGCCACTCCGCTGGGACAAGTGGCAACACATGTCGGAAGCCACCTGCAACTGACCAATATATTGGGAGAACCGCTGACCCTCTGGGATTCATTCCTGGGACTTATCCCCGGTTCAATCGGAGAAACATCCACTCTTTGCATTTTGATTGGAGGGGCATTCCTTCTGATTACCGGCATAGCAAGCTGGAGAATCATGCTTTCAGTCTTTGTCGGAGGTCTGGTAATGGGATTCATCGCCCACATGTTCCCGTCGGAAACATATCCGGGTTCGATGCTCAGCCCACTTGAACACATCTGCTTAGGCGGATTTGCATTCGCCGCCGTATTCATGGCGACTGACCCGGTAACGGCAGCACACACGACTATCGGAAAATATATCTACGGTTTCTTTGTCGGTGTACTTGCAGTGCTCATCCGTGTCTACAACAGCGGATATCCTGAAGGTGCCATGCTGGCTGTACTGCTGATGAACACATTCGCACCGCTGATTGACTATTGTGTAGTAGAATCGAACGTTCGCCGCAGAATGCGTCGGGCTAAAAAAGCATAGCTATGAACAAACAAGGAAATACATATACAATCATATACATCGCCGTAATGGTATGTATCGTAGGAGCCGCCCTAGCTTGGGTATCATTGGCACTCAAGCCCAAACAGGACGAAAACATCCGTATCGACAAGATGCAGCAAATGCTCCACTCGGTCAATATTACTTCTGACGAGACAAACGCCATCGAGCTTTATAACTCACATATCACAAATTCCTACGTCATCAATAACAAAGGAGAAAAAATTGATGGTGTTGCCTTCGATGTCAACGTGGCAAATGAAATCAAGAAACCGGCAGATGAACGCCAGCTTCCTGTTTTTGAATGTGACATTAACGGAGAAAAGAAATTCATTCTTCCCGTTTACGGAGCCGGTCTTTGGGGTCCGATTTGGGGCTATATTTCGGTAAATGCCGACGGCACGACCGTCTATGGAGCCTATTTCTCCCACCAAAGTGAAACACCGGGTTTGGGTGCAGAAATTGCTACTCCGCATTTCTCGGAACAGTTTAAGGAAAAACAACTCTTCAAAGACGGACAATTCAAATCTATCGCCGTACAAAAAAAAGGACAGAAACCCCTCAATGGCGAAGATTACGTTGATGCAATATCTGGTGGCACCATTACCAGCAAAGGCGTTCAGTCGATGCTCCAGTCATGCCTGTCATGCTATGCAGTTTTTCTGCAAAACCAAAGAAACACGAACAACTAATAATTTGACATCATGTTGAGTAAAAAAAATAAAGCCATATTATTCAATCCCCTGTCATCCAACAATCCGGTTATTGTCCAGATTCTCGGTATCTGCTCGGCACTTGCCGTTACCGCAAAACTGGAGCCGGCATTGGTGATGGGAATCTCCGTAACAGCGGTACTGGCATTTTCAAATGTCATCATCTCGCTGATTCGAAACACAATTCCTAACAGCATCCGCATCATCGTACAGCTGGTTGTGGTTGCTGCTCTGGTAATTATTGTCGACCAGGTACTGAAAGCCTATAACTATGAAGTCAGCAAGCAACTGTCGGTTTTCATCGGATTGATTATTACCAACTGTATTCTTATGGGACGACTTGAAGCCTTTGCACTCGGCAACAAACCCTGGCCATCATTCCTCGACGGTATCGGCAACGGTATCGGCTATGCCATCATACTTGTCATCGTGGCAACGGTACGCGAAATTCTGGGTTCCGGCACACTGCTGGGCTTCCGCATCATACCACAATTCCTCTACGATGCCGGTTATGAAAACAACGGCCTGATGATTCTGCCGCCAATGGCATTGATTACTGTAGCCTGCATTATTTGGGTACACCGTTCCCGTAACAAAGACCTTCAAGAAAAGAACTAATAATCTGACGAATTTATGGAAAATCTGAATTTATTCATACGTTCAATATTTATTGACAACATGATATTTGCATACTTCCTCGGAATGTGCTCTTATCTTGCCGTGTCAAAGAATGTAAAGACTGCTTTCGGTTTGGGTATTGCCGTCACATTCATGCTGACCATTACGCTGCCGATCGACTATATGCTTGAGATGTATTTCTTGCGTCCCGGTGCACTGGCATGGCTCAGCCCCGAATTGGCAAGCGTTGACCTTAGCTTCCTCAGCCTGATTTTGTTTATCGCCGTCATTGCTTCAGCCACACAGTTGGTAGAAATGGCTGTCGAGAAATTCTCGCCAAGCCTCTACGCATCGTTGGGTATCTTCCTGCCGCTGATTGCCGTCAATTGTGCAATTTTAGGCTGTTCGCTGTTCATGCAGCAACGTGATTTCGGTTCCGTTGGAACAGCAACCGTCTACGGACTCGGCTCTGGACTCGGCTGGCTTTTAGCCATCGTCTGTCTGGCAGCTATCCGCGAACGCCTCTCCTACTCCAATGTTCCGGCTCCATTGAAAGGCATCGGCATCACATTTATCATTACCGGTTTGATGGGAATTGCTTTCATGAGCTTCCTGGGTATTAAAATCTAAACAAGAACGACTATGGAATTACTATCAACAAATAGCCTGACCATCTTATTCGGTACCGGTCTGTTTTTTGTTCTTGCCATGCTTCTGGTTATCATCCTGCTGGTGGCAAAAAAATACCTTGTACCGTCAGGCAACGTAAAAATCACCATCAATGACAAGGACACGGTCAACACCACAAGTGGAAGCAGCCTGCTCTCTACGCTTGCCAACGAAAAGATATTCCTCCCATCGGCATGTGGCGGTGGTGGCAGCTGTGGACAATGCCGCGTTCAGATCGTAGAAGGTGCTCCTGAAGCCCTTCCGACAGAAAAAGTGCACTTTTCAAGAAAAGAACTGCAGAACAACTGGCACCTTGGCTGTCAGGTAAAAGTAAAGAACGATTTAAAAATCATTGTTCCGGAATCTGTTTTGGGAGTCAAAGAGTGGGAATGCGAGGTTATTTCCAACAAGAATGTTGCAACATTCATCAAAGAGTTTATTGTAGCCTTGCCTAATGGCGAACATATGGACTTCCTCCCGGGTTCTTATGCACAAATCAAGATTCCGAAATATACAATGGACTATGACAAGGACATTGACAAATCACTCATCGGAAAAGAATATCTCCCTGCTTGGGAAAAATTCGGACTTTTTGGTCTGAAATGTAAAAACGATGAAGAAACCATCCGTGCATATTCCATGGCTAACTATCCTGCGGAAGGCGACAGAATCATGCTGACTGTTCGTATCGCCACACCTCCATTCAAACCGAAACCACAGGTTGGATTCCAGGATGTAATGCCGGGTATCGCTTCATCCTACATTTTCACGCTTAAGCCCGGCGACAAGGTAATCATGAGCGGTCCTTACGGAGACTTCCACCCGATTATCAATTCGAAAAAGGAAATGATGTGGATTGGCGGTGGTGCCGGTATGGCACCTTTGCGGGCACAAATCATGCACATGACAAAGACTCTGCATACCACAGACCGCAAGATGTCCTACTTCTACGGTGCACGTGCATTGAACGAAGTGTTCTATCTGAACGATTTTCTGGAACTGGAAAAAGAATTCCCGAACTTCTCGTTCCACTTGGCGCTTGACCGCCCTGACCCTGCGGCAGATGCAGCCGGCGTAAAATACACTCCGGGATTCGTTCATAAAGTCATCTATGAAACCTACCTGAAAGATCATGAATCGCCGGAAGACATCGAATACTATATGTGCGGCCCTGGTCCTATGAGCAAAGCCGTTATCAGCATGCTTGACAGTCTCGGCGTTGACCCAGAAAGCATTCTTTACGACAACTTTGGAGGTTAGGCATTCTCCATTTATCCATAAAACAAGCGAGGCGGATTCATTGCAGAGTCCGCCTCGCTTACTTTTATATTCTTGCCACTATGGAAATTATGCTTTCAGATATTCGGCTACGGCTTCGGCACATTTCTCACCGTCCATTGCAGCCGAAACAATTCCTCCTGCATATCCGGCTCCTTCTCCACAAGGATACAACCCGGCTGTTTCCACATGTGTCATGGTTTCCAAATTACGCGGAATACGCACCGGAGACGATGTGCGCGACTCCACGCCAATCAATATCGCCTCATTCGTCAAGAAACCACGGGCAAAACTGCCGAACTTGCGGAATCCCTGCTGCAAACGCCGTCCGATAAACGAGGGAAGCCACAAATCAAGACGTGACGGATGTATGCCGGGTGCATACGATGTCCGTGGCAAATCAACGGAATCACGCCCCTCAACAAAATCCAACATGCGTTGGGCACCGGCATTCAATGTCCGGCCCGATTCAATATAGCATTTTTTCTCCAAGTCTTCCTGAAAAGCCATCACCTTCAGTTCCTCCGCCTTGTCATACTCATGCGGCAAATCCTCCGGACGCACTTCTACCACCATTCCGGAGTTGGCCCAACGCGAACCGCGGTTGGACGGCGACATGCCATTCACCACCAACTGTTCCGGGCCACTCGATGCGGGAACAATGATTCCACCGGGACACATACAGAAGGAATAGACACCGCGCTCTTCCACCTGCGTAACGAATGAATATTCAGCCGCCGGCAAATAATCGCCACGACCATTTTTAGAATGATACTGTATGCAGTCAATCAAATGCTGCGGATGTTCCAACCGCACGCCTACAGCAATGCCTTTCGGCTCAATCCGCACGCCTTTCTGCTTCAACATCCTATAAACGTCCCGCGCGGAGTGTCCGGTTGCCAGAATAACCGGCCCGTCAAATTCCTTACCGTCAGCGCAAGTCACACCGACAACCTTATGGCCAACAATACGCAAGTCCGTCACCAATGTCGAGAAATGGACTTCTCCGCCACAACGGATAATCTCATTACGCATGTTTCGGATGACTCCCGGCAACTTGTCAGAACCGATATGGGGATGTGCATCAATCAGAATATTGTCCGAAGCACCGAACTGATTGAATATTTGCAAAATTCTGTTGACGGAACCGCGCTTCTTGCTCCGCGTGTAGAGTTTACCGTCGGAATACGCACCAGCACCACCTTCACCAAAGCTATAGTTGGAATTTTCATCGACAATCCCTTTTCGGGAAATCTGTGCCAAATCCAAACGACGCTCATCCACATTTTTACCGCGTTCGAGGACAATAGGCCGACAGCCCAATTCTATCAGCCTCAATGCGGCAAACAGTCCGCCGGGACCTGCGCCTACGACAATCACGGAAGAAGCACCCGACACATCACCATAAACATAAGGTTCGTAGAGCCTCGTCGATTCCGGTATTTCGTCGAGATAGCAACGTACCGTCAGATTAATCATCACGTTTCGCTGACGGGCATCAATCGAGCGCTTGACAATCTGTATTTTCTTGAACCTTGATTTATTCAAACGATATTTTTCAGAAATAACAGCAATGATTCTCGAGTTGTCACTTGCCGTTCGGGGATCAATTCTTATTTGATAATCTTCTGTCATAGTGTATGTGATTGCGTTTGTTGTTCTACGGTTTGAATTTTAAAATTACACAAAATCTTCCATTCGACAAAATTCCGTTCGGAGAAAACTGGCCTCCACGCATGTAATAAACGGGATTTTTTATGTATGTTTGCACAAAATTTTTACGATATGAACATTGGCGTACTTTTCGACCTCGACGGCGTTGTCATTGACAGCGAATCAATATATACGGATTTCTGGAAAGATATTGAAAAAATATTTCCGACCGGAATTGAAAATTTTGCCTTGAAAATCAAAGGCTCCACACTTCCTACTATACTGAGCACCTATTATCCGGACAAACAGAAACAGGCCGTCATCATGGATAAAATCGTCGATTTTGAAAAGAACATGCAATACCGGCCGTTTCCTGAGGCTATCCGTTTCATCCGTGAGCTTAACAAGGCAGACATCAAGTGCGCCATCGTCACCAGCAGTTCACAGAACAAAATGGACAACCTCTATCAGCAGAATCCCGGATTCAAAGAACTGTTTGATGCGGTTATTACCGGCGATGTCGTTACTCACTCCAAACCGCACCCTGAACCCTATCTGATGGGGGCAGCAGCCATCGGAATAAAACCGGAAAACTGCTACGTTTTTGAGGATTCTCTGTCGGGCATCCAGTCAGGGCTCAATGCCAACGCCACCGTCATCGGGTTGGCCACTACCCTTCCGTTTCCTCAAATAGACGGAAAAGCCCATAAAACCATCCATGATTTTACAGGCTTTTCTATTTCTGATATGCTGTCAGTCAAAAAAACTTTCTGATCTGTCTTAGCAGGCTTTAAAGCTCATGTCCAGTCCTTTGACTGAATGAGTCAGGGCACCCACTGAAATATAGTCGACACCGCACTCGCCATAAGCCCGCAGTGTGCTGAACGTGATACCGCCGGATGATTCCGTTTCAAATCTTCCGCCAATCATTTCTACGGCCTTTTTCGTATTTTCGATGCTAAAGTTATCAAGCATGATACGGTCGACACCGCCAATTTCAAGCACCTGCTGGAGTTCGTCGAAATTGCGTACTTCAATTTCAATCTTCATGCCGTCCTTTTTATTGTCGACGATGTATTGTTGAGCTTTGGTAATCGCATTCTTGATACCTCCGGCGAAATCCACGTGATTGTCCTTCAACAGAATCATGTCGAACAGACCGATACGGTGATTCATACCGCCGCCGATTTTCACGGCTTCCTTTTCCAGCATACGCATGCCCGGAGTTGTCTTGCGGGTATCCAACACTTTTGTCTTCAGTCCTTTCAGTTCTGCCATATATTTTGCTGTCGTCGTTGCAATGCCGCTCATGCGTTGCATGATGTTGAGCATCAGACGTTCCGTCTGCAACAAAGAGCGGACACGGCCTTCCACCTCGAAAGCAATGTCGCCCGGCTTTACATGCGCTCCGTCGTGGATAAACACTTTCACTTTCAATTCCGGATCAAACTTCTTGAATACCTTCAAGGCAATATCCACTCCTGCCAAAATACCTTCTTCCTTCACGAGCAAATGAGATTTTCCCATTTCGTCCTCCGGAATACAGCACAATGTCGTATGGTCGCCGTCGCCTATATCTTCGGCAAACGCAAGATCCAAGAGTTCATCGATTAATTCGTCTTTCGTTTTCATATAGTTGATTTATTAGTTATATCTTTGTAAACATAAATTTCGCTTTGCAAAAATAACTATTTAATCACTATCTTCCGATATGAAAATCAGCCTTTTTGTCATTGGCAAAACAAATCACAGCTATCTGTCGCCCGGAATTGACGACTACACAAAACGTATCAACCACTATATTCCGTTCAATATCCAATACATTGCCGATGCAAAAAACACCAAAAGCCTAAGTCAGTCACAACAGAAACAGGCTGAGGGACAGAACCTGCTGAACGCATTCGACAAGTCGGATTATGTGGTACTGCTCGACGAACGCGGCAAAGAATTCACCTCCAAAGATTTTTCGTCGTTCATTGAAAAGAAGATGCAAACTGTGGCAAAACGCCTTGTGTTTGTCGTTGGCGGACCTTACGGTTTTTCTGACGATGTCTACCAGCGCGCCAATGAAAAGATTTCACTGTCAAAAATGACATTCCCCCACGACCTGATACGTCTGGTTTTCACCGAACAGCTTTACCGCTCGTTCACTATCATGAACAACGAACCATACCACCATGACTAAAAAAAGACGGGATGCGGCCACCCCAAAAGGGCTCCACATCCCGAACATTTCCAACAAGCAACTGTTTATTTGAGATTCTGACGAACTTCTTCTAAAAAGCTTTTCATTTTGTCAGCATCCTTTTCTTTAATTATCTGCTTGAGCGTTTCCAGTTTTTCCTGAATTTTTTCAATCTGACCGACGGTGTGAGAATTGAACAGGATTTCCGTCAGAAGATAATCGTCCTCCGACATCAGCCCACGGGCAATAGCCATGTGCCGCTTGAAGGTCGTACCAGGTGCATCCTGATGCTTCATCACACTGCCAAACACCAACGTGGAAGTAAAAGGAATCGACAAGGAAAAGGCTATTACTTCGTCGTGCTCCTTAAATGTATATTCACGAATATTCAAGTGCAGTTCCGTATACAAATCCTTGAAAAACACCTTTCCCAAATGATCGCCTTCGGATATGATAATAGCGTTCTCGTCCGACAAATTGCTCAAGGAAGCGAACGTCGGCCCGAACATCGGATGCGTACTGACAAACGGATGTCCGCACGAAGCATAAAACTCAGGCAAACCATTCTTGACGGAAGCGATATCCGCCAAAATGCAAGTGTCCGACAAATATGGCATCACCATTCGGAAGGCATCCAACGTATATTTGACAGTAGCAGCATTAATGACCAGTTCCGGGTTAAACTCACGAATCTGCTCAAGTTCTGTCATGCGCTCTGTGTTGAACGTAAATCTCAACTTGCGGGGATCCGTGTCAAAAATACCGACAGTATGTTTGAAACAAAGCAAATCAGAAAAAAACGTGCCCATTTTACCGGCACCAATAATCAAGATTTTCATAATGCACTACAATCCATTGTTCAATACCTCAATTTGCTGTCTTACCGATTCTTCGTGTATGGCTTGGTAGACAGTCTTTGCAAACTCACCGCTCATGCCCAACTCTTCGGCACTTTTTGCACGGGAATTCAACACGGCATCATAACGGTTTGTCTGCAATACAGGCATACGGTGTTCTTTCTTATACTGGCCGATTTCACGGGAAATACGCATACGCTTGCTCAATGCTTCCAGCAGTTCGTTGTCGATTTCGTCAATCTGCTGACGGAGCAAAGTAAGACTTTCCGTCGTCTGGGTCGTATCGCGCACTACCAATGTGTTCAAAATGAAATTCAACACGTCGGGAGTCACCTGCTGGCTCTTGTCACTCCATGCGCAATCCGGATCGCAGTGCGATTCTATCATCAGTCCGTCAAAACCGAGATCCATCGCCTGTTGCGACAAGGATGCCACAAGTTCACGTTTTCCACCAATATGTGAAGGGTCACAGAATATGGTCAATTCCGGCATACGGCGGCGCAATTCAATAGGGATATGCCATTGCGGCATGTTCCGGTAAAGGTGCTTGCCATAGGCAGAGAAACCACGGTGAATAGCGCCAATCTGATGGATGCCTGCATTGTAGAGACGCTGCATTGCTCCAATCCACAATTCAAGGTCGGGATTCACCGGATTTTTAACGAGCACCGGAATATCAACCCCTTTCAAAGTATCGGCAATTTCCTGCATGGCAAACGGATTTGCAGAAGTACGGGCTCCAATCCACAAAATGTCAACACCGGCATTCAACGCTTCTTCCACATGCTGACGAGTTGCAACTTCCGTTGCCACGAGCATTCCCGTTTCCTTTTTCACAGCCTGCAGCCACGACAATCCCACAGAACCGATACCTTCAAAGCCTCCTGGTTTTGTACGAGGTTTCCAAATTCCTGCGCGAAAGATTTTTATTCCATGCTTTGCCAGATCGCGTGCCGTTTCCATTACCTGCTCTTCCGTTTCAGCACTACAAGGACCAGCTATTACTATTGGTCTTTTCGGGTCAACGCCCTTGAATTGGATTGCTTTAACATTTTCCATAACTATATGTCTATATCTTTTATGTCTATAATTTTGTATTTTTTATTCTGTTCAATGCTTCCGTCATCTTCTCCTTCGTAGCGCAAAGGGAAATGCGGATATATCTGTCACCGTTGCTGCCGAAAATAAAGCCAGGTGTCACAAACACCCGTGCCTCATACAGCACCTTGTCGGTAAACGCCTCGACGGACTCGACCGTTTCAGGAATCTTTCCCCAAAGGAAAAGTCCCTTCTGACATGGGTCGAAAGTACAGCCCAAGGCTTTCATGATTTCCTCTGCCACCTTCCGGCGTTCGGAATAAACGGCATTGAGTTCGTCATACCACTCACGCCCACATTGCAATGCCTTCACTGCTGAAAGCATCATCGGCTTGAACTGCCCGGAATCTATATTTGACTTCACCTTCAGTATCCATTCGACAAACTGCGCATTGGATGCCAGCATTCCCATACGCCAACCGGCCATATTATGCGACTTGCTGAGCGAATTCATCTCAATGGCGATGTTCTTTGCCCCATCTACCGACAATAGACTCAACGGATTGTCATTCAAAATAAAGCTGTATGGATTATCGTTCACAATCACAATATTGTGTCTTTTTCCAAAATCAACAATCCGTTCAAACAGTTCCTTTGAAGCGGTTGCTCCGGTCGGCATATTCGGATAATTGACCCACATCAGTTTGATTTTATCCAAAGGCAATTTCTCCAATTCGTCAAAATCAGGATACCAACCGGTATCTTCTTTCAAATTGTAATTATAGACTTCGGCTTCAGCCAACTTGCTGACAGAAGAATAGGTTGGATAACCGGGATTCGGAACCAACACACCGTCGCCGGGATTGACAAAAGCCAGTGTTATGTGAAGGATACCTTCTTTGGAACCGATCAGCGGCTGTATCTCCGTGTCAGGATTCAGCTCCACACCGTACCATTTCCGATACCAGTCAGCGTAAGCCTTTCGCAATTCAGGCAATCCCACATAAGGCTGATAGCTGTGTGTGTCAGGACGCGATGCCGACATGCAAAGTTCTTCCACCACCGACTTATGAGGTGGCCTGTCAGGTCCGCCAATTCCCAAAGAAATAATATCCATGCCTTTGGCATTAAGACGGGCCACTTCTTTCAGTTTTTTTGAAAAATAATATTCTTTAACCTGCGCCACGCGATTTGCGGGCTTTATACTATTTGTTTCCATAAGCATCAAATTCCATATATTCACCCAGGATTCTCAAATCATTAATCAACGGACGGACTGCGTCAATCGACTGACGGTAACGATGATAGTCGTTAAAAGTCAGATTCACATAAAACCGGTATTCCCATTCTCGTCCAATGATAGGCAACGACTGTATTTTTGACAGATTGATGTCGTAGAACGACAATATCGTCAGAATCTTTGCCAGACTGCCTTGCGTATGAGGAAGGGTAAAAACGACCGAGGCCTTGTTTATTTTCTTTCCTTCAGTAAGTTCCTTTTCCCTAACGGGATCGGCCAAAATAAGGAAACGCGTAAAATTCCGCTTGTTTGTCTCGATCCCCTCCGCCAGTATATTCAAGCCATACAGTTCGGCGGCGAATTTACCGCATATCGCAGCATGCCCCATCAGCTTCTTTTCGGCGATTTCCTGTGCGCTGCCCGCGGTATCGCTCTTTTCCACCATTTTCAAGTTGGGATGATTCAGCAAATACTGCTCACACTGCATCAGCGCCATCGGATGAGAATTCACCTCATACAATTCGTCAATCGTCTGCCCCGGCATAGCGGCAAGTACATGCGATATCCGCATCTTGTATTCACCGACTATCTTATGGCTGTTCTGACGTATCAGCTCATGATTCTGCAACAAGCTTCCGGCAATCGTATTTTCAATGGCGACAATACCAATCAGCGAAGCATCATTCTTCAGAAGTTCGAACATTCCCCCAAAAGTTTCACAAGGGATAACTTCGATATCTTCACCTTGAAAATACGCTCTGGCGGCAGCATCGTGAAAGCAGCCGTTTACGCCCTGTATAGTGACTCGTTTTTTCATATCTATTTAAACTAAAAAATCCCGCTGCAGGCGGGATTCAATATTCAATTATAGTTAATTATTCATTGCTATATATTTGCATATCGTCCCGCCTTTATTTTTGGAAAATAAAAGTAAAAGTAGAAATAATATGCAAATAGGTTGTTCATCATTTTCTTGTTTTATGATGCAAATTTAATTATAAAATTTCTATTTGCAAGAAAATTTTTACTTTTTTCCTCGTTTTAGTGATATTTTTTCAGCGACAACCATGAAAAAGTATTTGGCATAGATTTTGCAAGATAAATAAGTATAACTAAATATTCAAAATATATGTATTTCGTACTTTTCATCGCCATCGCTGTTGTCAGTTACGCAGTGCAGGCTTCACTACAAAGCAAATTCAAACGCTACTCACAAATTCCCATCAATGGTGGTCTGACCGGTGCGCAAGTGGCAGAAAAGATGTTGCGTGACCACGGCATTTATAATGTACAGATTACACAAATTGACGGACATCTGACCGACCATTACAACCCGACAACGCATACTGTCAACCTCAGCAAGGAGGTGTACTACGGCAGCAGCGTTTCATCCGCAGCCGTAGCTGCCCATGAATGCGGTCATGCCTTGCAGCATGCTACCAACTACAGCTTTCTGCAAATGCGTTCCAACCTTGTTCCGGCAGTAAATTTTGCATCGAATCTCATTCCCTGGATTCTGCTGGGCGGCATATTGCTCCTTAATATATTTCCACAGCTTTTGTTGTTCGGTATCGGACTTTATGCCATTACGACCTTGTTTACATTCGTGACTCTTCCTGTTGAAATCGATGCAAGCCGAAGAGCTACCTATTGGCTGGAACGCACCGGAATCACATCCGGCTCTACCCAAGCACAGGCTAAGGATGCCCTTCGTTCGGCAGCCTATACATACGTCGTTGCGGCCTTGGCAAGCTTGGCTACATTGATTTACTACATTTTAATATATCTCGGACGTCGTGAATAACAGATTTTAATTAACTTTGCATCTGCTTTTACGGCTTCATCTGCCGAAAGGCCATCACGGATTATAAATTAAAAGCTACAATAAGCTATGGCACAGAAACCATCAATTCCAAAAGGTACGCGCGACTTCTCTCCTGAAGAGATGGCAAAGCGCAACTATATATTCGATACAATCAAAGAAGTTTTCATGCTGCACGGCTTCCGTCAGATTGAAACACCGGCAATGGAAAATTTGTCGACACTGATGGGCAAATATGGAGAAGAAGGCGACAAACTTCTCTTCAAGATTCTTAACTCCGGTGACTTTCTCAAAAACGTGTCCGACGAACAGCTGACGGAACGCAACTGTCCGCGACTGACTTCACAACTTTGCGAAAAAGGGTTGCGCTACGACCTGACAGTACCCTTCGCCCGCTTTGTGGTACAACACAGAAACGAGCTGCAGTTTCCGTTCAAGCGTTTCCAGATTCAACCGGTTTGGCGTGCCGACCGTCCGCAAAAAGGCCGCTATCGTGAATTCTATCAGTGTGACGCCGACGTTATCGGAACGGATTCACTGCTGAATGAAATCGACCTGCTTCAAATTATTGATGAAGTGTTCCGTCGTTTTGGCATCAGCATTACCATCAAGCTGAACAACCGAAAAGTGCTTAGCGGCATCGCGGAAATTATCGGTGCTCCAGAAAAGATTGTTGACATCACTGTCGCTATCGACAAAATTGATAAAATCGGCATTGAAAATGTAAATGCCGAACTGCTTGAAAAAGGTATTTCTCAAGATGCCGTCAATCAGTTGCAACCGCTTCTTACCCTGTCAGGGACAAACGAAGAGAAGTTGGAAAGCCTTTCCAAACTGCTGGCTTCTTCCGAAATCGGACAGAAAGGTATCGAAGAACTTCGCTATGTAATTTCCAACACAGATGAAGTGGGTATTGATGCCACTCTCGAACTGGATGTTTCACTTGCCCGCGGATTGAACTACTACACAGGAACAATCATTGAAGTTAAAGCAAACGATGTTCAAATTGGCAGTATCACGGGCGGCGGCAGATACGACAATCTGACCGGAGTTTTCGGACTTGAAGGCGTTTCCGGTGTCGGAATTTCTTTCGGTGCGGACAGAATTTTCGACGTTCTCAACCAGCTGAACCTCTACCCTGCCGAAGCACAAAACACGACAAAGGTTATTTTCGTCAACTTCGGCGAAAACGAAGCAAAAGCCTCCCTCAAGCATATCAAGGCATTGCGTGCCAAGGGAATCTCCTGTGAACTCTACCCCGAAAATGCGAAAATGAAAAAGCAAATGGGATATGCCAACGACAACAAGATTCCCTACGTTGCCATCGTAGGCGAAACAGAACTGGCAAACAATACCATTACCGTCAAATGCATGTCAACCGGCGAGCAACGACAGATGACAATTGACGAAATGATTGAAAACTTGAAATAGACTGACAGACATACATTTTTCCGACGGCTGCCCGTAATGGCAGCCGT
>ULSN01063626.1_pt1 | contig 45977 bp, 27 predicted proteins | sample 1956771 | NCBI WGS metagenome assembly ULSN01 (sample SAMEA4835709, study PRJEB28245) | human gut metagenome | biome: gut microbiome; material: fecal sample | place: Denmark | collected 2008
CAGCTTTGTATAAGCTAAGCTTCGGCTCGGCAATATCAAGTCCGGCAAAACTACGTTTTCCCGCCTTGCTGTTGCGCTCGCCTCGCATCAGCTTTGTATAAGCCAAGCTGCACTCGGGCAACCAAGAGCAAGCTCTTTTGCCGCTCGTTTGCATCAGCTTTTGTCAAAGCTAAGCTTCTGCTCGGTAATATCAGGTCCGGTAAAACCGTGTTTTCCCGCCTTGCTGTCGCACTAACCAAACATTCATTACATTAATATATATATAAACAGAACTTGTGTGGAGTTATAACCATGAACGCTAAATGTATCCATAGGGTTATTCTGATTATCATATTGTCCTTGCAGGCTGTGTTGCCGGGGCAGTCGTCTGACTATATATTCCGTCACTATGACACCAACGACGGGCTCTCACAGAATTCCGTCTTCAGTATTCTTCAGGACAAGACAGGATTCATGTGGTTCGGCACGCGCTGCGGTCTCAACCGCTTCGACGGACGCTCTTTTAAGGTGTATCACCGTGGCAGACTTCCTTATTCTCCCGGTAACGACCACATCAACGCACTCTATGAGGGACCTGACAACGAGCTGTGGATAGGTACCGAACAGGGACTCTATGTCTATTCCACCCTCAACGACTCCTTCCGCCGCTTTGATGTCCGTACAGCTCAGGGGCAGGCTGTGGGAGGCAACGTCAACGCCATCACCGGCAACGACAGATACATCTATATATCTTCCACTACGGAAGGCATCTATGTTTACGACATCCGCAGTAAAAGGCTCACGTTCAAGTCCATCGACGCAGGTCCGTCGGTGTTCAGTATGGTCATTGACGGCAAAGGAGTGCTGTGGGTGGGCTATTACCGCAGCGGCATACAATACACGCGCGACAACTTCCGCACCGTCCATGCGCCTCGCGACACCGAGGGCAGGCGTGTGCTGGACGGCTTGACAGTCACTGGAGTCACGTTCTCTGACGACGGCAGGATGTGGATAAGCACCATGGAGAAAGGTCTGTTTCTTTACGATATGCGTACGCATGAGGTGGTGTCCATCGTCGAATCTTACAAGGGCGGTAAGCTCTATGCCCATTCGCTTCTTAAAGCAGGCAACGAGCTGTTCATGCCTACCGAGACAGCCCTTGTGGTGCATAACGTCAGGACGGGAGTAACCCAATGCTACGACTACGAGCCTACCGACCCTTTCTCCCTGTCGGACGTCCATCTTCAGACAGCCTATAGGGACCGTGACGGAGGCATATGGATAGGCAGCTATTTCGGCGGCATCAACTATCTGCCGCGCATCAACAACACTTTCATCAATTACTTCCCGCGTGTGGACATAGCCACGTCGCTCTTCGGACGAAGGGTGCATCAGATGGTGGAGGACTCGCAGGGACGTATATGGATAGGGACGGAAGACGGCGGCATAGGCTGGTTTGATCCGGTCAATGCCCGGTTCCGTCAACTGAATCTTTCCGACCTGTCTGATAATGTACAGGGACTGAATATTGTCGGCGGTATGTTGTGGGTGGACACATTCCAGGAGGGAGTGACCATTGTCAATCCTGCGACAGGAAAGGTCGTGGGAAGGCTCACCGACAAGGAGAACGGACTCAATGACGCCAATGTGTTCATATGCAGGGAACTGCATGACGGACGGGTAGCCATAGGCAATTTCGGAGGGCTGAACATATGGAATCCCGCAACCCGGCAGATGACATCCGTTACGGACATTCCTAAGAAAATAGTGTATGCCGTCCTTGAAGACCACCAGCACAACCTGTGGGTCGCCGTGTACAATGACGCTATCTACATGCTGCCTGCGGACGGACGGGCGTGGAAAAAGTTCTCCGGCAATGGACAGAAAACTGACGACACGGTGTGTCTTTTCGAGGATTCGCGTGGAGGAATATGGGCGGCTACCAACGGCAACGGTGTAAGCCGGTATAATACGGGCACAAAACGTTTTGACGTCATGGACTTCTCTCTCAACAAGTCACGGCTTGCCGTAGTCAGCATCAGCGAGGACCGCAACGGCAGGCTGTGGATGGGGACAAACGAGGGACTGCTGTGCTACAATCCTGTCAACCAGTCAGCCCGCTCGTTCACGACAGCCAACGGACTTCTTGACAATAATTTCAGCTATTCCTCCGCGCTCTGCAGCCGTACGGGAAGAATGTATTTCGGCAGTCAGAGCGGGTTGACAAGCTTCGTTCCCGAGTCGTTGGACAGTCAGGGCTCCACCGACAACATCATTGCCACGGAACTTATAATAAACGGTCAGACGATGGACAACAGCTCGAAGGACAGTCCGCTCACACACAGCATAACGGCGACAAGGAAGATAGAGCTCGGTTACAGGCAGAACTCGTTCGCATTGAAGATGTCCGTGCTCTCCTACAGGGAAACGCAAAACAGGGAGCTTGTCTATATGCTTCAAGGGTTTGACAAGGGATGGCAACAGCTTTACAACGACAATTACATCCGCTACACCAATCTTCCGGCAGGCAGCTTCCGCCTGATGGTGAAAGACCCTTACAGCAACGGCAAGAATGTGTATTCGCTCGACATCGTTGTACGTCAGCCATGGTGGAACACATGGTGGGCATGGACGGTATGGCTCTCTGTGACAGGGGCGGCGTTATGGTTCGTTTACAGGTATGTCGTCCAGCGGTCGGAGATGCTGAGGAGGATAGCCATGAGCAAGTTCGAATTTGAGAAGGAAAAGGAACTCTACCTTAGCAAGATAACCTTCTTCACCAATGTGGCTCATGAGATACGGACACCGCTTGCGCTCATTAAGGCACCGCTTAAGGACATCATTGACCGTAAGGACTATGACAGGGAGACAGGCAATGACCTTACCATCATGGACAAGAACGTCAGCCGTCTGCTCAATCTGGCTAACCAGCTGCTTGATTTCAGGAAAGCGGAGAAAGACGGACTTAAACTCAATCTGGAGTACAGCGACATCAGCCTGCTCATAAATGAGGTGTACATACGCTTCACGTCGCTGATGGACAAGCGTGACATAAGCCACTCTCTGTCGCTTCCGGAACACGGGCTGTGGGCATATGTGGACAAGGAGAGCTTCACGAAAATAATAAGCAACCTTATCAACAATGCCGTGAAATACTGTGACAGGACGGTCGGCGTGACTCTGACGGCTGACGACGGCGGAAAGTATTTCACGGTCAGGGTGTGCAATGACGGTAAGGTCATTCCCAAGCCGCTCAGGGGAAAGCTCTTCAAACCGTTCTTCCGTGTGGAGTCTGTCACCACCGCGTCTACCACAGGCACAGGTATCGGACTCGCGTTGGCAAACACATTGGCAGAGCTGCATGAGGGTTTTCTGAGAATGGACGACCGTGAGGACCTTAATGTCTTCGTGCTGCGGATACCTGTAGGGAGCAGTCCTTCCATCAGTTATGCCGGTGGTCGGGAAGAGCCTGAAATGAAGAGGACTGAAGAAGAGCCTGCCGGTGAAGACCAGCCGGACAGCGGTGACACGACAAAACATTATACAATACTCGTTGTGGAGGACAACATAGACCTGCTGCATTATGAGAAGAGACACCTTAAAAAGAAATGGCAGGTCATTACAGCCGATAACGGGCAGAAGGCTTTGGACATTCTCCGGCAGTCTGACGTCGACCTCATCGTGTCTGACGTGATGATGGAGCCGATAGACGGTTTCGAATTCTGCAAGAGGGTGAAGGCTGACATCAATTACAGTCATATACCGTTTGTCCTCCTTACTGCCCTTACACTTGACTCCGCCAAGGTGAAGGGAATGGAGAGCGGAGCCGACTACTACATAGAGAAACCGTTTTCCATGGAATATCTTGTCTGCGTCATCGAGAACCTGCTGCGCTCACGTGAGGATGTCAGACACGCTTATGCGTCCTCGCCTTTTACCGACAGAAAGACGGTGGCGCTCAGTAAGGTGGATGAGGAATTCGTCAGAAAGCTCGAGAAGGCTGTAGCCGAGAACCTCACCGACAGTGATTTCGGCATCACGCAACTCGCCGACATCATGTGTATGAGCCGTACCAATCTTAACCGGAAAATTAAGGGTATCTTTGACCTTACACCTAATAATTACATAAAAATAGAACGGTTGAAAAAGGCGGCACAGCTTATGAAGGAGGAGGATGTCAAGGTGAATGAGGTCTGCTATATGGTGGGGTTCAGCTCTCCTTCATATTTCACACAGTGCTTCCAGAAACAGTTCGGGCTTCTGCCAAAAGACTTCATCTCACACGGTCAGGGCTGATGTTGGTTTTATTTTGATGTTTTTAGACTCGATAATGACATCAAATGAGAGTGAAACTCATTATGTTTGCAAAATGAAATTAAAAACATTTTCACTTCATTTAAACCTAAAAACAAACGTTATGAGAAAGTTTTACTTCACAATCATCACATTGGTGGCATTGCTGTGCGTGACGGTCTCTGCCTCGGCAACACCGTTCAAAGCCGTTTATCTGGAACTGACGGTCAATGAGACCGGCAGAGGCAAGGTATACATGAAAACAGAGGACCCGGACAATCCGCAGACACGGAAGAGCGAGGACGCTGTTCTCAAATGCGTGATAGGCGAGAACGGCAACGACACGCTGCGTTACAACACTCATCCGGAGAACCCCGCGTTCCAGCCTTACACTTATCCCGGAGCGCCGGCTGACTTCGACGTAGCGACTTATGCCGGACTTTACATGTGCTGGCTCTATGCCGAGCCGGAAGAGGGATATGAGCTTGCAGGCTATTCTCTTATAAAGAAGGACGACCCGGACTCATACACTAAGGCTGACCTCATAAAGACGACGTGGACGGACAACGGCAATTTCACCGATCCTTATCCGGCAGCCGACAACGACGGTCAGGAGTTTATCTTCAACGCCAATGTGGCACGTCCGGAGGGAGGAAAGGGCGACGGCTCTGAGGGCAGCGACGATGTTGCCCGCGAGCAGGCACGTGAGAACGCCGGCTGGGGTGACGAGCCTGACTGGAAAATATATGCGGTGTTCGTCAAAGAAGGGACAGTCCTGCCTGACGGCACGTCAACCGGCATATCCGAACTGAAGGACACCACTCCACGGGAGGAGCCTGTCTATAATCTCAACGGATGCAGGGTGGGCAAGGATTATAAGGGCATCGTCATCCGCAACGGAAAGAAATTCGTACGGAAATAATTGTACTCTTTATTTTGTAAGGTCAGGAAAAAGCTGCCGTGTGGTGTGAAGGCAGCTTTTTCCTGATAAAAAGGATGTGGATTAAATGAATATCAAAACATTCAATACAGTTGTTCTTTTATTACTCTTGACATTCGGTTCGCTGACCGTTGAGGCTGGGAATGATGACGGTTTGCCTGTCGACATAAAGGCAAGCCTCATATATGTGTCGCCGGGATACACGGCTTATACCGCTTACGGACATTGCGCAATCAGGATGCAGTGCCCCTCACAGCGTCTCGACTATTGTTTCACGTATGGTCTGGACGACAGCTCGCAGAGCTACGTGAGTTTCTTTTCAGGGAAAGGCAAAGGCAGATTCAGCACTTTTTATACACATGACTATCTGCGTGAGTATAAAGATAACAACCGCCAGGTAAGCGAATATGAGCTTAACCTGAGCCTCGATGAGAAACGTAACCTGTGGGCTCTGCTCGACAGCGGGATATCCGGTGAGTCCATACCTTACGATTATTTGAAAACAAACTGTTCCTCCATGTGCGTGCGTGCGGTGGAGAGTGTCCTTGACAAGGAGACCATAGAATATAAGGACTTGCCTGTGGCACTGCTCGGAACCTATCGCGATTTTGTACGTCATATATCTGTACACAAGCCATGGTGCGGTTTTTTCTGGAACACTATATTAGGGTCTGAGGGCGAATCAAAGGGTTTGCTGGAAGACAAACTGTCTCCAGCCTCTCTTGTGGATGCCTGGGAGGATGCCCTCATCGTGGATTCCATCGGTGCCATACGCCCTGTGTTCACGGGTGGCGGGACGGTTATTGTCTCCGGAGATGACGGTACGCATGACACACCTTTCACTCCGGCTCTTATGTTTGGCGTGCTTCTTGTGGCGGTGATTGTTTTCACGTTGGCGGAAAGGAAGTATAAGCTGGGAAGGACCGCACGCATTGTCGACGTGACATTGCTGTCGTTACATACGATAATAGGCTTGTTCATATGCTATATGTCTTTCATCTCCGACCTTCCCGGTACGTCGGGGTCATGGTATGTCGCGGCGTTCAATCCCATGCCGTTATTTTTATGTCTGACATATAAGAATAAGACATTTTTCCGTTATATACTTGCAGGCTTTGCCCTCGTTCTGCTGTTATTAATCATTCTTACACCCTTCATACCCCAGTTGGACGCCGACCATGCTCTTCTGGAAGGTATTTTTGCCGTCAGGTGCGCCGCAAGGGGAATAAACTGCCGTAACAATTATATAAACGCTAAAAAGAGACAATGAGACACTGTTTGATCTGTATCCTGCTGATGATGTTTGCAAATCATGCCTCCGCACAAACCGCTTTCTTTGTGGACGGCTTTCATGGCGGTATTTACGGCCATTATCCGTTGGACTGGTATACGCAATATATCGTTGACCAGCTTGAAGCGAATCCCGACTGGGTGATTGGAATGGAGATAGAGCCCGAGACATGGGACAGTGTGGAAGTGCGCACACCTGACGCCTATAGGAAGTTGAAGCCGCTGATGCTTTCAGAACGTATAGACGTTACAAATCCCACCTATGCGCAGCCTTATATGTTTAACATCAACGGAGAAAGCATCATCCGGCAGTTCCAATACGGCATGCGCTCACTGCGGAAGCACTTCCCCGGCATAACGTTCAGCACCTATTCTTCTGAAGAGCCTTGCTTCACGAGCCAGCTGCCACAGCTGCTCCGGCAGTTTGGCTTCCGTTATATGTCTCTTAAGAATCCTGACACCTGCTGGGGAGGATATACGGCTAATTTCGGCGGACAGACAGTCCGGCTCACCGGTCCTGACGGTACGACGGTCATTGCTGTTCCACGCTATGCGTGTGAGAGCCTGCAGCCGAACAGCGTCTGGCAGACAATAGCATGGCGCAACAGCCCGCAGTATCTTGAGGCTTGCCGCAAGGCGGGCATTGGGAATCCCGTAGGTATGTGCTATCAGGATGCGGGATGGAAGCATGGACCGTGGCTTGGAGAAGGACGGAAGGACAGCCGCTACGTCACATGGACGGAGTATATCAGTCGTTACACCGACAAGGAGAAAGCCACAGACCACCGTTTCTCACAGGAGGATGTCCTGCCCGGACTGATGTGGGGCTCGCAAGTGATGCAGCGCATAGCCCGTAACGTGCGCCGGTCGGAAAACAATATTCTTATGGCAGAGAAGATGTCGGCAATTGACTTTGTGGAGCACGGCAACAAGCCTTGTCAGACTGAGCTTGACGAGGCTTGGCGTCAGCTTATGCTTTCACAGCATCATGACTCGTGGATTGTGCCTTACAACACATTCCGGATTCGTGGCACATGGGAGAAAGCGATAGAAGCGTGGACAAATACTGCCGACAGTCTTTCTGCAAAAGTCATCAATAAGGCTGCAAGCCATGATACTGACAACGGCTTTATCACTCTTTACAATGTTACAGGTCAGCCCCGCCGGGAGGTGGTGTCTGTACGCGATAAAGGACAGAATACATTCGTGATGGCAGATATTCCGGCTTTCGGCCACATCAGCATCAGCCGTCCGGATGCCGTGCCCGTAACCACAAAAGCGTTTGTAGGAGGAAAACAGTCTGACGATGACGCATGTTTCATAGAAAACGAGTATTGGATTATAGGCTTTGACCTGAGCAGGGGAGGTGTCGTAACAAGGCTTATTGACAGGCTGACCGGAAGGAATCTCGTTGCATCCGAAGCCGGTGAGTTTCGTTTCGGTGAACTGCGCGGATTCTTTCCCGACGAAGGCAGGTTCTGTTCTTCAACTGAGACTCGGGCTAAAGCCACAATCACCACCTGCGGTGACCTTCTTACTGAAATCAGATTGGAGGGAGAAATAAACGGGACTTCTTTTGTAAAAACGGTCACGTTGCGTAAAGGCAGTAGGATAATAGACTGTAGTCTGAATATCGGTTGGCAGCGTAATGTGCGTATTGGAGAGCGTGTGGGGTCACACCGCAACGCCTCGCGTACAGGCTTTTATGATACACGCTACATGCTCAGTCTGTTCTTTCCTACGGGCATGAAGAAAGCCAGATTGAGCAAGGACGCGCCTTTTGATGTGTGTGAAAGCAAACTGTCGGATACCTTCTTTAACGACTGGAGGGATATCAAGCACAACGTCATCCTGCATTGGGCAGACATCAGCGACGGCGACAACGGACTGGCACTGCTCACAGACCATACTACAAGCTATTCTTACGGGGAAGATTATCCGTTGGCACTGACCGTTCAGTATTCCGGTCCGGGACTTTGGGGACGGGATTATCCTATAACCGGTGCGTCTGAATTGCGTTATGCCTTGATACCGCACGAAGGCTCTTGGCACGATGCAGGTATTCAGAGGCTTGCTGAAACGTGGCGTCAACCGGTCATCGTCAGACCCGGAAGGGTTGCCGACAAGTCCCTGTTGGAGACTTCTTGCGCCTTGTCTTCAGTCACTGTGGAGGATAACGGCAGCATGAATATCCGTCTCTTCAACGCGGATAGTGACGACAGCCGCCAGACAGTAACGCTGGATTTTCCTGTCAGCCGTGCCGTGGTAACAGACCTGAACGGAGAAGTGCAGGAAGAATTGCAGGTGAAAAACGGGAAGATAAATCTCAGTATTCCCCGCTTCGGCATACGTACCGTCAATCTGACTTTAAAGAAATGAAACCAAAATATCATAATACAATGGATGGAAAAAAGAAATTCAGAGATGTTGCCGGGTGTCTCTTATTTACTGTGTTAATGTGTCCGGCTGCGGTTACGGCGCAGGACAAGGATCTGGCACATTGGGTGAACCCGTTTATCGGAGCCAGTACGAACACCGAGACAGCAGGAGCTTATCATGGGCTCGGGAAAACTTTCCCGGGTGCCGCGACTCCCTACGGTATGGTACAGGTAAGTCCGCAGACAATCACCGGTGGAGACAATGGTTCCGGCTACAGCTATGAACATCAGACCATAGAGGGCTTTTCCATGACGCAGATGAGCGGAGTGGGATGGTATGGCGAGATGGGCAACTTTCTGGTTATGCCTACGACAGGCGAGATAAAGACTCTTGCCGGACGTGAGAAGGAAAACATTGACGGCTGGCGATCGCACTACGACAAGGAGTCGGAGCACGCACATGCCGGATATTACAGTGTGAGGCTCACAGACTATGACATTAAGGCGGAAGCCACTTGCACGCCCCGTTGCGGCGCGCTGCGCTTCACCTTCCCTAAAAACGGGCAGTCACATATTCTGATTGACCTCGCACGGCGCGTGGGAGGCTCCGCTGACTATGAATATATCAAGGTGGTCGACAGTCTCACATTTGAAGGCTGGATCAGGTGTACACCCCAAGGAGGCGGATGGGGCAACGGTGACGGACGTGTGAAATACACTCTTTATTTTCATGCAAGGCTGAGCAAGCCCATGAAGTCATTCGGTTTCTGGAAAGCGGATTTCTCCGAGTCGCAGCCTCATAAAAAAGATGATGTCGTCACACCTGAATATCTTGAAAGAATCGCCAAGGCTTCTGTCGTGAAAGGGAACGTGCGGGATGCCAATGACATGCTGGGTCAGCACATAGGCTTCTTTGCCGACTTTGCTACAGATGAGGATGAAGCCGTTACCCTCACTTGTGCTGTTTCTTATGTTGATATTGAAGGCGCGCGACGCAATTTTGAGGCTGAGGCTCAAGGCAGAGACTTCGACAGCATCCACCGGAAAGCGGTTGAGGATTGGAACAAAGCACTCGGTTGCATAGACATCGAAGGCGGAACAGAAGCGGAGCGGACCATATTCTATACTGCGCTTTATCACACTATGATAGACCCGCGCATTTGTCAGGATGTGGACGGCAGGTATGTCGGCGGGGATTATCAGGTTCATCAGAGTGACGGAAAGTTTGTCAAACGCACGGTGTTCAGCGGTTGGGATGTGTTCCGTTCGCAGATGCCGCTTCAGACAATTATCCGTCCGCAGCTCGTGAACGACCTCCTTAACTCGCTCATTACTCTTGCCGACCAGAGCGGAAGGCATTATTTCGAGAGATGGGAGCTTCTCAATTCATATTCCGGATGCATGTTGGGCAATCCTGCCGTCTCTGTTCTCGCTGACGCATGGGCTAAGGGAATCAGAGACTACGACATCAGTAAGGCATATGAATATGCTAAGAACTCCTCCAAGAACACAGGCAACGGCAGTCTGGGTTATTCCCCGGGCAATCTGTGTCTGTCCCACACGCTCGAGTATGCTTACACCGACTGGTGTACAGGACGGCTTGCGGAGATGCTCGGCAAGGATGAGGATGCCGCGCTGTATTATCACAAGGGACAAGCCTATCGTAATATTTTTGACAAGAAGAAGAGATGGTTCCGCCCTAAGGATGAGAAAGGCAACTGGCTGCCATGGCCGAAGGAAGGAAGGTTGAAGGAGTGGTACGGATGCATGGAATGCAATCCGCTACAGCAAGGATGGTTCGTTCCCCATGATGTCAAGGGTATGGTAGGACTCATGGGTGGAAAGAAGAAAGTCATTGCAGACCTCGACTGGATGTTCGGAAACACGCCGCAGGACATGTTCTGGAATATGTATTATAATCACGCCAACGAACCTGTGCATTTCGTTCCTTACCTGTACAACCGTTTGGGAGCAGGATGGAAAACGCAATATCACACCCGTTACATATGCCGTAACGCATATGAGAACAAGGTGGAAGGTCTGCGAGGCAACGAGGATGTGGGACAGATGTCGGCATGGTATGTCCTTTCCGCAATAGGCATACACCAGTATTGTCCGGGCGACACGCGCTTTGAGATTACGTCACCTGTCTTCCGCCGCGCCACGATTCACTTGCAGAACGGAAAGACCTTTACCGTAAACGCTCCGGCAAACAGCGACAGGAATATATATATCCGGAAGGCGTCTCTCAACGGAAAGAACATTCCTCTGCATCTTGATTACAAGGATATTGTGGGTGGAGGCGTTCTCCAGCTCGAGATGGGAGCCGAGCCTGAAAAATAACTGAGACAAACCGAGACGGCGGAAGAGAACGTTTCGGCATTCAGGTTCACGTCGTGAATCTTATACAACGCAAACCTGTAAGATGCCTTTTCCATTCTTCCTGCCGTCAGATAACCGTAAAATGATCCGTCAGATAACGGTAATATAATAATGTGTGAAATAAAAGTCCAATATAATTATATGAAAACAAAATCCATTCTTATTGCGTTGCTTGTGCTCATGTTTACTCCTGTGCAAGCTCAGATAAACCATTTCTCACTCAACAGTGAGGACGGCAATGTCGTCTGGAAGATTTTCCCGCAGGCTGAGACACCAATGTCGGGAGAGAAGCTGTCCTCGGGGAACACTGTGAAGAATGCGGTGACAGGAATTGTCCCAGGAACCGTATTCGCCTCATATGTCCGGGCTGGCAAGGAACCGTGTCCCGAATATGGCGACAATATATATAAGGTGGATGAGGCTCTTTACAACCGTCCGTTCTGGTACATTACGTCTTTCAGGCTTCCCGAAAAGCCTGCGGCAGGTCAGCATGTGTGGCTCTGCTTTGAGAACACCAACAAGTTTGCTGATTTCTGGTTTAACGGTCATAAGCTGTCGGGCACGGTCTCGTCAGTGAAGGACGTGAAAGGACATATGATGCGTTCGCGTTTTGATATCACAGACTTTTACAGAAATGACGGTGACAATCATATAGCCGTGCTTATTTATGACCCCGACGAGAAAAAGACACGTACTGGAAAGGACCCCTATGGGGTGGTGTGCAGCCCCTCATATCTTGCCGGTGCGGGATGGGACTGGATGCCATATGTGCCCGGACGCGAGGCTGGCATCACCGGCAAGGCTTCCGTTGAGGTGACGGGCGCAGCCAAGATGATAGACCCTTGGATGAGAAGTTATCTGCCTTCACTCGACATGGCTGAGCTGAAGCTTGCTTCGGGAATAGCCAACTATTCAGGCAAGCCTCAGACTGTTACGGTTAAGGGTGTCATCACGCCGGGCGACATCACCTTCACAAAGAGTGTCAGGGTGGAGAGCGGCGACACTGCAATCATCAACATCAGTAAGGCTGACTGTATCGGCTTCGTCGTAGACAATCCCCGTCTGTGGTGGCCCAACGGATATGGCAAGCCCGACCTTTACACCTGTAAGTTGCAGGCGTTCGTCGACGGGAAAATGAGCGATGAGCGCAGCATACGGTTCGGCATCAAGAAAAATGAATATCGTATAGAGACGAATGCCGTGGGCTATCCGGTGCTGAACATTTATGTCAACGGACAGCGCATATATGTCAAGGGAGGCAACTGGGGCATGAGCGAGTATCTGCTGCGATGTCACAATGAAGACTACCGCAAATGGATACGCTTGCATCAGGACCTCAATTATAATATGATTCGACTTTGGACAGGATGTGTTACGGACGAGGAGTTCTATGATTACTGTGACGAATCGGGCATTATGGTGTGGGATGACTTCTGGCTTTATGTTGCCTGGAATGATGTGGCAGACCATGATGCGTTCAAGGCAAACGCGCGCGACAAGGTGCGCCGCCTGCGAAACCATCCTTCTATCACTGTTTGGTGCGGTGCCAACGAGACGCATCCTGTAGCCGACATCGACCAGGCTTTGCGCATGATTGTTATGGAAGAAGACGGCAACGACCGTCTTTACAAGTCATGTTCCAATCAGGACGCCTTGTCGGGAAGCGGTTGGTGGAAAGACCTTCCGCCCAGACATCACTTCGAGACTTCAGCAAGCAATCTGGCGTTCAACAAGCCGTCTTACCCTTATGGCTCAGACCATGGCTACGGATTCAGGACGGAAATAGGCATGGCTACTTTCCCGCAGTATGAAAGCGTCGTACGTTTCATTCCGAAAGAAGAGCAATGGCCGTTGCCTGACGACGAGCGGCTGAAAAACGACGATGACAATGTGTGGAACCGTCACTTCTTCGGCAAGGAAGCCTCCAATGCCGACCCTGTCAGCTACAAGAAGAACGTGAACGACCGCTACGGTGAGGCAACCTCCTTGGAAGACTTTTGCGAGAAAGCCCAACTCGTCAACATAGAAGACATGAAGGGCATGTATGAGGCTTGGCAGGACAAGATGTGGAATGACGCTTCAGGGCTGCTGATATGGATGAGTCATCCGGCTTATCCGTCATTCGTATGGCAGACCTACGATTATTACGGCAACCCTACAGGATGCTACTGGGGTGCGCGCAAGGCTTGCGAGCCTCTGCACGTGCAGTGGAACTGTCTGGACAATAGTGTGAAAGTGGTGAACACGACGGCATCCGACCTTAATGACGCACGTGTTACAGCCACGGTATATGACCTCAAAGGCAATATTATCCATACGCAGAACGCTGTTGCGGGCTGCAAGGCAAGCGACATCTCTGAGGCTATGACGCTCACGCCTTCGGCGGACGGCTTGCAGTTCATCCGCCTCTGTCTGAAAGATGCCGGTGGCAGACTTGTTTCCGAGAACTTCTACTGGCACAACGGCAAGGAATATCTGGCGTATGAGGAACTCGCAGACATGCCGGAGGCGGCTCTGAAAGCACGGCTCGTCAGCCGTGACGGCAGCAAAGCCACGTTCGAGTTGATAAACAAAAGCAAGCATGTAAGTTTCGCCAACCGCCTGCGGCTTGTTGAAGGCAAAAAGAAAGAAGCGGTTCTTCCCGTCATATGGAGCGACAATTATGTCACACTGATGCCTGGCGAGAAGAAGGTCATCACGATAGAAATGCCTGACAACACAGGTAAGGTGAGACTCCTGTGTAAGCAATATCATCACAAGGAAAACAAAGTGCTCGATATTTAAAAACGAAAACAACTATGAGTCTGAGACATATATTGCTCTGCCTTTCCATCGTTCCGTTGGCGTTCCATGCGCAGGGACTCAGGACAGGCGATTTGAAATGTGAGAATCTCTACGACCCGTTGGGCATAGACAACACCGCTCCCCACTTCAGCTGGAAGAATTATTCCCCACGCAACAATGCAAGGCAGACGGCATGGGAGATACAGGTGGGGACTGACAGTGTGAAAGTTTCACGGGGAGAGGCTGACTTGTGGAACTCCGGAAAACGGCGTTCTGCCGAAAGTGTCATGGTGGGTTATGAGGGCAGGACGCTCCGTTCTGGCATGTTGTGTTTCTGGCGCGTGCGTACATGGGACGAACGTTCCAAAGTGTCTTCATGGAGCGACATCCATCGCTTCAGCGTCGGATTGCTGACGGACAAGGACTTTCCCGGAGAATATATCGGCTTGGACAAGTCTGCCGGTGACGTCACCGCCCCCATACTGCGGAAGCGTTTCAAGCTCCGTGGACGCCATCGCGTCTTCATCCATGTCAACTCTCTGGGTTATCACGAGGTAAGGGTCAACGGCAGGAAAGTGGGTGACGCGGTGTTGGCTCCGGCTGTGTCACAACTCGACAAACGCTCGCATATCGTCACTTACGACATCACTTCATATTCACGTGAGGGCGACAACGAGGTGGAGATATGGCTCGGAAAGGGGTGGTATCGTGAGAATCTGTTTCATGCGGAATACGAAGGTCCTTTGGTCAAGGCTGCCGTCATGCGGCAAAATGATGCCGGATGGCAGCCTGTGGCGGTTACTGACTCTTCATGGGAGGGCACGCCAAGCGGATATCATGACTTCGGCACATGGCAGGCACTGCAGTTCGGAGGGGAGCGCGTCGACGCCCGCATCCTTCACAATAGCGGCAGACATTGGACAAAGGCTCATGTGGTAAGTGTGGCCAACAAGACGGCGACGCCGCAGATGACAGAGGGCAACAGGATAATAGACACCCTGAAGCCGGTAAGCATAACGGCATATGACGGCGGATGGCTCGTTGACTTCGGGCGCGACATCACTGGGTGGTTGCGGCTGGAAATGCCCGATGTGCCAGGTGATGTGACAGTAAGGATGGAGTATGGCGACTGGATTGACACCACCGGAGTGTTCACTCCTCAGGGAGAATATGACGAATATATTACGGCGGGTGACGGCAAGGACGTGTTCTGCAACAAGTTCCACCATCATGCGTTCCGCTATGTCCTCGTCAAGAACATCCGGCAGCCGCGCGCGGAGGACCTGACGGCATTGCAGATTTCAGGCGATTATGCGGAGACGGTCAGCTTCAAGTGTTCTGACGATGACATAAACAGCATATATCAGATGATAAGCCGCACAATGCGTTGTCTGACATTCAGCGGATATATGGTGGACTGTCCGCATCTCGAGAGAATGGGGTATGGCGGTGACGGAAACTCGTCGACCATGACCGTACAGACGTTGTGCGACGTGGCTCCTGTATATTACAACTGGCTCACGGCATGGGGCGACGCCATGGCTGCAGACGGCGACCTCCCTTATGTGGCTCCCGCAGGTGGCGGAGGCGGCGGTCCTTACTGGAACTCTTTCATCATAAAGGCACCTCTGCGTACCTATCTCAATTACGGTGACCGGCGTATGCTTGTGAAGCTTTACGGTCAGATGAAAAGGTGGCTTGGCTTTGTGGGCAGACACGTAAAGGACGGACTGCTCCAGCCTTGGGCTGACACCGACCGCAGGATGTGGTTTCTCGGTGACTGGCTGGCACCCAAAGGGGTCGACGTGGGCGGAGACTCACAGCTGCTCACGGGCAACTGCGTCCTCAGCGACTGTCTCAACAGCATGTCGCTGATGGCTGATATATTGGGAGAGAAAAGCGATGCCGGGCTGTTTGCCGCGCAGAGAGATTCCCTGAACAGGAAAATACACGCACGCTTTTATCATCCTGCCGACAGCACCTATGCCACCGGCTCACCCCTCGACATGAGCTATCCCATGCTGACAGGCGTCGTGCCCGACTCCCTTCGCAGTGCTGTCACTGCAAGGCTTCTTGCTCTTTCACGGGGCAAATACAAGTCGCACATAGCCGCCGGACTTGTCGGAACCTACATCTTCACGCAGTGGGCTGTAGACAACGGAGAGTGCCAGCTGATGTACGACATATTGAAGAAACGCTCCTATCCCGGCTATCTCTATATGATAGACCACGGAGCTACAACCACATGGGAATACTGGAGCGGCGAGCGCAGCCACATACACAACTGTTACAACGGCGTCGGCATATGGTTCACCCAAGCGCTCGGAGGCATTGTCCCAGACATGAGCCGTCCGGGCTACCGTCATGTCCTCATCAGTCCTCAGAAGCCGGACGGCATTGATTGGGTTTCAGTAGACAAGGAGACTCCTTACGGAACAATACGTGTAAGCTGGCACGGCACACGGCTGTCGGTGGAAATACCGGTAGGCGTGACCGCTACGGTCGTATGGCAGGGCAGGCGGCATGAGGATGTCGGGTCAGGGAAATGGACTTTTTAATAAAACAGGCTTCGCCCGGCAATCTGAGCGCGCGCTCTCATTGCACTCACTTGCACTGTTTTTTAATAAAGCAAATATAAACATACAATATGATGTATAAAATAAAAGTACTTATCGCAGTGCTGCTGTCTGTGCCCGCAATGGCTGTGGCGCAGAAACAGCCTGATCTGGTGCGGTATGCCAACACGCTGCAAGGCACCGACTCAAACTTCGGACTCAGCCACGGCAACACCTTCCCGGCTACTGCCATGCCATATGGCGTACATGTGTGGACTCCTCAGACCAACGTGAACGGCGAGGGCTTCAAATATCTGTATTCGCACGACAGGATACGCGGCTTCGGACAGAGCCACCAGTGCTCGCCATGGGTGAGCGACTATGCCGTTTACACGTTCATGCCGGAGACTGGCAGGCTCGTGGTAAACGAGAACGACCGCGCCTCAAAGTTCAGTCACGACAACGAGGTGGGACGTCCGCATTATTATAAGGTGACGTTCGACAACGGCATAACCACCGAGATGGCTCCCACCGACCGGGGCGTGCATCTGCGTTTCTCTTACCCCAAGGGTCAGGACGCATTTCTTGTGATAGACGGCTACACCGACACCAGCGAGGTGAAGATAGACGCAAAGAGGCGTCAGATAAGAGGATGGGTGCGCAACCACCGCTTTGTGAACCATCCTGAGAACTTCCGCTGCTACTTTGTGGTGCAGTTCGACCGGGATTTTGCCGACTACGGCACGTGGGAGAACCAGAACAACCGTACCTTCAGCCGCCAGACCTACGGCAAGGGCAAGGGCGCGGGTGTGTACATCAAGTTCCGTCCCGGCAGCAAGGTGCAGGCAAAGGCAGCGTCGTCTTACATAAGCTACGCTCAGGCGGAGCTTAACCTTGAACGCGAGCTCGGAGGCGACCGCTCGCTCGAGGCGACAAAGGCGCGCGGCTTCAAGGTGTGGAACAATCTGTTCAACCGTGTGCGCGTGGAGGGCGGCACCGATGAGGACATGCGCACCTTCTATTCGTGTCTGTTCCGCGCCAACCTGTTCTCGCGCCGTTTTTACGACCTTGACAGGGATGGCAAACCGTATTATTACAGCCCGTACGACGGCAAGATACACCACGGATATATGTATACCGACAACGGTTTTTGGGATACCTTCCGCTCGCAGTTCCCTCTTACCAACATTCTGCACCCCACTCAGCAGGGACGCTACATGCAGGCTATGCTCAACGTGCAGCAGAAGGAGTTGGGATGGTTTCCCGCATGGTCGTGCCCAGGAGAGACGGGAGGCATGCTGGGCAACCACGCCATATCGCTCTTTGCAGACGCTTTTGCCAAGGGCATACGCACGGTGCCTGTAGACTCCGTGCTCAAGGGCTATGCCCACGAGGCTTTCAACAAGGGTCCGATGGGCGGTGCCAACGGCCGTGCGGGATGGCATGAGTACTACACTCTGGGATATGTGTCGTTCCCGGAGTCGCACGGATCGGTTTCGCAGACGCTTGAGTATGCGTATGATGACTGGTGCGCCTACACCTTGGCAAGGCAGACAGGCAACAGGTTCTATGAACAGGTGTTTGCCCGCACGCTGTACAACTACCGCAACCTGTGGGACTCCGCCACCGGATTCTTCCGGGGCAGAGGAAAGGACGGCAAGTTCCTTGAGCCGTTCGACCCGCTGGCATGGGGTGGTCCTTACACCGAGGGCAATGCCTGGCACTACATATGGTCGGTGTTCCATGATGTGCAGGGGCTCATAAACCTGTATGGCTCCGACGCCGCATTCGTGGAGAAGATGGACTCCGTGTTCTCGCAGCCGGCGACGGTGCGTCCGGGTTGGTATGGCGGCAAGATACACGAGATGGTGGAGATGGAGGAGGCGCGCATGGGACAGTATGCCCACGGCAACCAGCCCATACAGCACATGCCTTACCTGTACAGCTATGCGGGACAGCCGTGGAAGACGCAATACTGGGTGCGCCAGATTATGAGACGCCTGTACAACAGCACTCCCGACGGTTTCCCCGGCGACGAGGATCAGGGCGGCATGTCGTCGTGGTATGTGCTCAGCGCCCTCGGTCTCTACGCGGTTACGCCCGGCACCGACCAGTATGTGATAGGCTCGCCCCTCTTCCGCAAGGCTACCATCACGATGGAGGACGGCAGCAAGTTCGTAATAGAGGCGGAAGGCAACAGTGCCGACAACGTGTATATACAGAGCGGCACGCTCAACGGACGCCCGCTTGACAAGAACTACATCACCTACGGGGACATCGCCCGCGGCGGAACGCTGAAGTTTGTTATGGGCGCAAAGCCCAACAGAACCCGCAACACCGGCAAGGACGCCGCGCCCTATTCGCTTTCGTCTCCGCTATGACAGGCGGTGAGGGGGATGAAGAAGATGCCGGTCAAGTAAGACAATGACGGCGTGAGCCCGGTGGAGACGCAAGATTTTGCTATATTAATATGGATTTTCCATCAATATTTAATAATGGCGCGAGCCCAGTAGAGACGCAAAATCTTGCGTCTCCCGTCCTCGACAGTTCAATTAACGTTGCTTGTTATTACTCTCCATATCTTCATTCCATGCGTCTCCCGAGCAATCCATTGCAATATACGAATGCGATAATCCAATGACAATATTTGCACTCCTTCCTTGTGAGACGCAAAATTTTGCGTCTCTACTTTTGCTGTCAGCGTATAATGATATAATGTATCCACAAAAACAAGCATGCTTGCATATGCATGCATTAATAATGTGCATAATTATTCATTCCCACCCATCCTCAACTACGCGAGAGCGTCCTACAGCCGACGGCATAGGCTCACGGAGGCAAATACGCAGCTTATGAGCGTTTCGCGTATATGTCTGACAGTCAGCGACATATACTCATATATGGGACGGACGGGACATTCCCTTCATGCCGGAAAGCCTTTTCGGGAACGCGGAACGGGCTTTTTGAGGGGACGGGAGGGCGCGTTCCGGCATGCATGAAAGGTGTTTTGGAAAGCCGGAACGTGCTTTTCCGCACGACAGAAACGGCAGGCACAAGGTCGGAACGAATCCATATTCGTTTTTTATACACCATAAATGCCTTCGCGCTTCCTGTTTTCCTATTTTATTATGTAAAGATTTTTTACTGCCTGAACTGCATATCCATGCATTCCGGCATCCTCCGCGTATTTTCCATCCCCTCCTTCCCTCCTCAACGTCGTCCGCCCAGTAGAGACGCAAAATCTTGCGTCTCCCGTCCCCGACAGTTCAATTAATGTTGCTTGTAGTTGCTCTCCATATCTTCATTCCATGTGTCTCACGAGCAATGATTGCGCTGTTTATCATGCATGTAATTACTCCCGAGATTTGCATTTCTTCCTTGTGAGACGCAAGATTTTGCGTCTCTACTTTTTCCGTCAGCGCATGATAATATGGATTTTCCATCAATATTCAATAATGGCGTGAGCCCAGTAGAGACGCAAAATCTTGCGTCTCCCGTCCTCGACAGTTCATTTAATGTTGCTTGTAGTTACTCTCCATATCTTCATTCCATGTGTCTCACGAGCAATCCATTGCAATATACGCATGCGATAATCCAATGACAATATTCGCACTCCTCCCTTGTGAGACGCAAGATTTTGCGTCTCTACTTTTGCTGGCAGCGCGTATAATCCCCGATTTACTCCTTATTCACCCGACGGTGTCCGCCATGTCTGTGCATTGATATATCCGGAAAGAGATGTGTTATTCCCAATGAATGATTCGAGAAGTGTTTGAAATACAGTCAGAACGCTTTGGTATGTTTGTTCTGAAGAATGGTATATACATTACATCCATGATGCTTTTGATTCAAAATTGGGTTTTTAAGGTTCAATTTTTATATGTGTTTTACCGTAATAGGGCTACATTTGCAGCGATAACAAGCCTAAGTTTATGACAATGGACTATACAGAATTTTATAAAACCTGCTATCTGCGGATTCACGCATTTGCACAAGGTCTCGTCAGCGTCGGGGCTGCCGGTGATGAGGTTCGGGAACGGACGGACATCCCGATGGGGCGTGCCAAGCTGCGGGTACATATGTTCATGACTGTCAGGAACGGTTGTCGGCTGGCGGATGCGTGCGGCTCCGAACATCGCGCGTGGCGTGTCTGCCGCCCCGGTTTGTTGGATATGGAAAAATGAATAGCACTGTTTTCTCATAAAACAAATAACATATATATAAATGATATGATAAGACAAATAGTGACAATGGCTCTTGCCCTGTGCGTGGGGACCTTACATACAGCCGCACAACAGGTGACACCGTTCAAGGCGGGCGACCGTGTGGCGTTTGTGGGCAACAGCATAACAGACGGCGGACACTATCATTCGTACATCTGGCTATACTACATGACGCACTTCCCCAACGAGCGTATGTGGATGGCAAACTGCGGCATTGGCGGTGACGAATGCTCCAACATTCTGGCGCGTCTTGACGACGACGTGTTTCTCAAACGCCCGAATGTGCTCACACTCTCGTTCGGCATGAACGACAGCGGCTATTTCGAGTACAACGGCGACAATCCCGGGGAGTTCGCCGACAGTAAGGTGGCGAACAGCCGCAAGTATTTCCTTGAGATAGAGAAGCGTCTGAAGGAGGCTACGGACATACGCAAGGTCATGATAGGCACGTCGCCCTACGACCAGACATCCACCTTCAACGACAACGTGTTCAGGAAAAAGAACGACGCCATCCGCCGCATAATAGCGTTCCAGGACTCAGCCGCAAGGGCTGACCACTGGGAGTTTGTGGACTTCAACGCACCGATGCTCAGAATCAACGAAGAGCAGCAGGCGAAGGACCCCACGTTCACAATCTGCGGCAACGACCGCGTGCATCCAGACAACGACGGGCACATGGTCATGGCGTACATCTTCCTCAAGGCTCAGGGAATGGTGGGCAAGCCGGTGGCAGACGTGCAGATAGACGCACGCTCAAAGAAGGTGGTAAGGAGCGTGAACTGCACCGTGAGCGACTTGACGGCAGGCAGGAGAGAACTCTCGTTCAGCTATCTGGCGGAGTCGCTGCCTTATCCGCTGGACACCATCGCGCACGGATGGGGATTCAAGCGTCCGCAGGCGCAGGCGGTGAAGATGGTGCCGTCGCTGGTCAGGGACATAAGCAACGAGCAACTGAAGGTTACGGGGCTCAAGGGCAACTACCGTCTTACCATAGACGGGGTGGTCATAGACACCATTCCGGCACAGCGTCTGGCACAGGGCGTGAACCTTGCCGAATACCGCCACACACCGCAATACCAGCAGGCGTGCGCCGTGATGGCTCTCAATGAGGACCGCTGGGAGCTGGAGCGCAAGTTCCGCGACTACGGCTGGCTGCAATACGACTTCTTCATGAAGAAAGGTCTGCTCCATGCCAACGACGAGCATGCGGCGCGCGTGTTCCGCGACGGTGAGACGAAGGACGGATGGGTGGCTGCGCGCCGCGACATCTACGACAAGATGATACACAAGGATGTGCGCGACGCCTATACTGCCATGATGGATCTTCTGGTAGACAAGATATACAGCATAAACAAGCCCGTCACACGCCGCTTTGTGCTTACGGCAGTAAAGTAAGGTGGCTGCGGACAGGTGTCTGTGACGTGCCAGGCGACGTTGCTTTGTCAGATAAGTTCGAATATAAACGACAGTGAACTATGGTTAGAATAAAAATGTTAAGATTGTTTTGCGTGCTCCTTCTGCTGTCCGCCGGCAGGGCTTTCGCCGGAAAGGTGGACACGCTGAAGCTGCACAGCGACGTGATGAACCGCGACATACCCGTGGTGGTGATTACGCCTGAAAGGAAAGGTGCCGCCAAGGATGTGCGCTATCCGGTGGTCTATCTGCTGCACGGAGCCTACGGCAACGAGCGTTCGTGGCTGGAGATAAAGCCGCAGCTGCCCGACATAGCCGACGAGAAGGGCATGATATTCGTGTCGATGGCGGCTCTCAATTCATGGTATTTTGACAGTCCTGTCCTTAAGGATTTCCAGTATGAGACATTCTACACCCGCACGCTCGTGCCTTGGGTGGACGCACATTACAACACGGTGCCCTCGCGCGAGGGACGTGCCATTACCGGTCTGAGCATGGGCGGACACGGTGCGCTGTTCCTCGCCATGCGCCACAAGGACATGTTCGGAGCCTGCGGCAGCATGAGCGGCGGAGTGGACATAAGACCGTTCCCGCAGAACTGGAACATTCCGGATGTGCTGGGCGAGATGTCCTCCAACAAGCAGTCGTGGGACGAGCACACTGTCGTGGGGCAGCTGGGACGCATAAAGAACGGCGATTTGCGGATAACGTTCGACTGCGGCGAGTCTGACTTCTTCCTCGAGGTGAACAAAGACTTGCACAAACGCCTGCTCGGGCTTGGCATCGACCACGACTTCACCACCCGTCCCGGCGGACACACAAGCCAGTATTGGGCGAACTCCATCGACTATCATCTCCTCTTCTTCGAGAAGTTCTTCCGTCAGAGCGGCACGTTCGTGGAAATGCAATGGCGTGCGGCGAAAGGTAAACGGTAAATACCTGAAGAGCACAGTGGACGGGAATTGACGTGTGAACCGCCCCGTAACACGTAATATAAAGCTTGTGCGTATGAAATGACAGCATGAAATGACAGCGTGACACATCTGAGATGGATGTCGGTGCTATAACATAAACGGCTATTAAACAACCCCTGACAAATTATATACTACATACGTATTTCGTGCTGCTGCCAGACAGACTGCTTCTCGCTTTTGCCTAATAAGTGTCGGATGACACCGGACAAATGAGAGAAACGGGATGACGACAGCGGTGTGGAAAAGATATGACGAGCCTATAGTCGGATGAAAAGTATATTAGGCAATCTGATGATATATATGTCTTATTATATAAGATGATATGCTTTTAAGTCATTTTGCATAATGGACAAACTGAATTATGATGTATTCGAATAATAAGTAATAAAATCTAAATTAAACACAATCTATATGAGGAAAAATATTCTTCCTATGGCGGTAATGGTCTTGCTGGCTATGGCATCCTGTCAAGACAGTTTTCTTGACCAGACGGCTACAACTGACTTGAATGAGGAGACTGTTTTCGCAGACAGCGCATATGCGGCGGGATTTCTTACCCAGATTTACAGCAGTATTGGCTTTGATGTGGACATCAACAGATTCAATCCCGGTGGTTTGCAAGTGGCTTGTGACGAGGCGGAACCACGCCAGCAGTCAACATCCTCAACCGGTCTTGCCTTTGCCACCGGCACTGTAAATCCGGTGACGGTGACAAATGATGTGTGGGCGACATGCTATGCGAACATCCGTCGCTGCAATAAGTTTATGGCAAATATTGACAAAGCTCCGATGGGTGTGAATATCAGGCGTCAATATAAGGATGAAGCGCGCTTTCTCCGCGCCTGGTATTATTACATCCTGCTGCGTCACTACGGAGGGATTCCCATTATAGGGGATACATGCTACAAGGCAAACGACAAGGTTAAGGCAACACGTGACACTTATGAGACCTGTGTCAATTATGTTGTAAATGAGTGCAAGGCTATCCTTGATGACGGTGCGTTGCTTCCACGTTTTTCAGGACGGAGCAACGGCAGAATAAGTGCCGCAGCCTGCCATGCCCTGATAATGCGCGCTTGTCTTGACGCTGCAAGTCCGCTCCATAACGGCAGCGGATTCGGTACAGACAGTACAAGAACACTCCTCGGTTATCCTGTTTATGACAAGGAGCGTTGGAGAACGGCATACGATGCCGCCCGCGCCGCAATGACAATGAGGGGTGACTATCGTCTTTTCGAATACCATTACTGCTATGACTTCCCCAAGGCTGGAGATGAAAAAGGCTGGGGCTTCTACGCTGTTCAGGTGGCGGGAGAGTATGTCACCAAATGTACAAGCTACGGAGATTTCACTTATCCATACGGTCCTTATCAGGAAATAATCTTGCAGCGGAAGCTTCCGCTCAGCACCACGACGAACAGGTATCTTGATCCGCCTTCGGCTGGCGGTGACGGTTCCGGCGGATATGCCTATTCGGACATGGCAGATGCATTCCCGATGATTGACGGTAAGCCTGTCGGTGAGAGTAAATATACTTACAATCCTTTGATTCCGGCGACTAACCGCGATCCGCGATTCGCCAATACAATCATCTATAATGGTCTGAGTATATATAATCAAGGAAACTATAAACCTGTGTATACATATCAGGGCATGGATGAGACGCAAGACGCTATTCACTCGGGCACTCCTACCGGTTACTACACACGTAAGATGATGTCGCGCGGTGCAAGCGGCAACTGGTGGATTGACCCCATCCAGTCACATCCCCTGATACGGTTCGCTGAAGTGATGCTGGCTTATGCGGAGTGTTGCAATGAATATTTCGGTCCGGACTTTTCCGAAGATTTAGGCAACGGCATCATGGGAGGTCCGTACGAGATGCTCAAGCTTATCAGGAGGCGCGCGGGCATAGAAGCCGGTAAAGATGGTATGTACGGACTTAAACCGAATATGACACAAGAAGAGATGCGTGAAGCCATTCAAAACGAACGTCGCATAGAACTTGCCTTCGAAGGTTTCCGCTTCTTTGATGTACGCCGTTGGATGATTGCCGACAAGACAGAGAACAAAACCATGCATGGCTTTGAGATAACCCGCACCAAGGATGGTTATTCAGGCAAGACCATTGATGTGCGCAAACATGTCTTCCGGAAAGCCGAGTACTTCTGGCCTATTCCCTATACGGAGATTGTCAAGAATCCGGAACTCATACAAAACCCTTATTACGATTAATGATGAAAACCTCTGCTGATATTCAGCGGATACCAATAAATAAAAAACATACATATGAATGTAAAAAACTTTATAGGAAACCTCGCATGTATCTTTACTGTGGCTTTCATGGTAGGATGCAGTGCCTTTAATGATGACAGCGACCCGTATGGAGTCGGTGAGGCGACAAAGGACATCAGCGGAGTATGGAAGCTTCTTTCTGTATCCAGAAACGACATAGATATTACAAATGAGATGGATTTCACACAGTTCACCCTGAACATCAATCCTGATGGAACATACCATATTGACAATTATCTTCCATTTGTGGTTGAGAAGGATGGCAGTTGGAGTGTTGACAACGCCCGTTATCCGTTTCATCTCTCGTTTATGGAAAACGGTGCAACAGACAGTACTACCATTGACATAAACTATCCTATTACAGACGGTCGAAGGTCAATGATTGTAAGTCTGTCACCGGGTTGTGGAAACAACACTTACACTTACACACTGCAACGTGAATCAAATAGCATAACAAACAATAAATAAATGCCATGAATAGAATCTTTCAAAAAAAGCGGGCGGTGCCAGCCTTTGTCGCATTGATGGTTGTGTTGCTTATTGTGTCATGCGGTATGTTTATCGACGGATACAACATCGCACAGATTGACGAGAATGGCAAAGAGGTGTATTACGCTTACGCCGGACAGAATATGGAGTTTTCGGTAAACGGTCATTTGGAATGTAACACACAGGATAACAACGGTGTTACAGGCAACCTTGTGTTCGCCATGCTTGTGCCAAAAGACTGGAATTTCGCAGACAATGCGGTGGTGACATATAAAAACGATCTCGCTGATAATCCGGACGAGCTCCTTGCTATGGAATTAATGCCTTCCACTTCTCTGCCCAAGAATGGAGGGGGAAAGACGTGGCAGCAATGCCTGCAGAACCGTTATGGAGTGGGACCGAACGTGTTGGAAGATATGGAGTGGGTGGTTTTCCAGACTGCCCGAAAATGGACCATTCTCAACAACCAGACTCCAAAGTACACCATATACATCAAGTCAAAAGCCGGCAGAAAGAACTTGCGTTGCAAACTGGGATTCTTCGTTGATGATACCGATGATGGATTCTCTACCGACGACCGTCGCTACAAATGCCTGTTTGCAAACGAGTGTTTCGAGATAGTAGGCGGACAGGGTATGACCATTGATTTCTGCAACAAGCATTATAACAAGGTCACTCCGCTTACAGCACTGCAGAACGACCTCCTTACAGTGAGCTATGAGGGTGACATCGCGACGAACGGACTTAACGCTTATAATGAAATATATCTTCAAGGGGAAGCTATCACAAAAAGCGGTCGTATATTCAGAGTCGACAGGCGTGACGGTACGACTCTGATGAAGCGCGTCGGCACACTGGGCAAGACTTACACAAAGACTTTCTGGCCGGTCAGCTTTTTCGGCATACCGTCTGATGAGGAAATAGAATCATTCAACTATTGGTTTACCAATGCCGACGGTACAGAAACAATAACACAGTCGGATGACGACAATGTCCAAAATGGCACACCTCTGCCGGAGACGAAGGAGCCTTTCAACTTCAAGTTCAACTGTGATTAACTTAAATGAGAACGACAATGAAAATGAATCATTATATTATAGCCATTGCAATGGTTGCGTTATCCATGCAGTCTGCATTGGCGCAGACTGCAGAGCATGGCAGGATACTGGTATATGACGAGAACAATCAGCCTGTTCCGGGAGTTGTGGTCAGTATTAAAGGGCAGGATAAGACCGCTACGACTGACGCAGACGGGGCATTCGTGCTTGATTACGGTGATGACGATGTTCTCACCTTCAGCCATGTAGGTTACCTATATAAAGAGAATCGTGTGAAAGTAAAAGCGGGCAAAGACTACATCGTTTGTCTGAAAGACCGCTTTAAGGATGAGCTTGCCGGCTATACAAACCATTTTAGTGAGCACCAGAGTGCCGACGACAATCTTGGTGCTGTGAGCACTGTAATGGGACGAGACCTGCAAAAGTATCTTTCCACCGACATTATCACCGGTCTGCAAGGACGCATGGCTGGATTCAACATTTCCCAGTATCGCGGCTTCGACCTGCAACGTACAAGCGTTAATACAAAAGGTGACCTCATCGGTAACCGTCCTGCCAGCTATGGACAGATGCCTTTTAGCGATAACACCCGCTTCACTTTAGGTGCACGTGGCTTGGCTCCTGTTGTCATTGTGGACGGTGTGGAGCGTGAATTCTTTGCTCTGGATCCTGAGAACATCGAATCTGTAACTTTAGAGAAAGACGCTTTGTCTTCTTTGTTTCTTGGAATGAAGAGTTCCCGCGGTGCGCTTGTCATCACAACAAAAAATCCTACGAATGGCAAGCTCCATTTCAGTTTTACCGGTAAAAACGGCGTTCATAGCAACATAAAGACTCCCAAACCACTTAACGCGCAGGAATATTCATGGCTTCTTAATGAAGCTCTCTCTAATGATGGAAGTAAGACAATATATTCTTCTGATGACTTCCGAGCATTTGGTGATGGTAGCCGGCCTTATATGAATCCGAATGTCAACTGGTATGACGAACTTCTGAAGAAGAATGCGCTTTCACAGTCGTACAATCTCAACGTTTCCGGTGGTGGCAAAGCAGCGCAGTTCATCGTGTCTTTGGGTTATAATAACGAGAACGGACTTTTTCGTGAAGGCAGACAGAATGACTACGATACAAACTTTAAAGTAGACCGATACATGATTTCATCGAAGATAAATGTAAACATCACCCGTGATTTTACAGCTTCGCTCGATGCCGTCGCCCGTGTCATAAAAGGAAACCAGCCGGGAGGAAACGGGTCTGGTTACAGTGACCTGCTTCTTGACATATATCAGACTCCTAACAACGCCTATCCTATTTTAAACCCCAATGGCACATATGGTGGAAATGCATCGTTCACCAATAACCTTGAGGCTAAATCTATGGATTCCGGATATATGACAGATAATACACGGGATATCTTTGCCGTGTTACGGATGAAATATGACTTCAACCGGTTGGTTAAAGGACTGTCCGTACGTTTCACAGGCAGTGTAGCAAACCAAAACAGGACTGCTGTCATACGTACCAAGCAAAATCCTGTATACCGGTACTCGGTAAATCAGGACGGTAAGGAAACGTATACTCTATACGGAAAGTCTGAGTCGCAGAGCAATAATTTCCGTCAGGTAGGGACTTATCAGAAATTGTATGGTCAGTTGGCTGTAGATTACCAACGTCAATGGGGACCTCATGACTTCAAGGCAAGTCTGCTTGGAGATACACGTCATGAGGTTGTGCAGTACGATCTTCCGATGATTCCCAGCAATGTCATGGAGAATGTAAAGTACAATTATGCTAAACGTTACTTTGCCGAGTTTGCTCTTATTCAGAGTTATTTTAACCGTTATGCTCCAGGCAAACGCTGGGGAGATTTCTGGGCTGCCGGAATGGGATGGAATATAACTAACGAGAATTTTATGAAAGATGTCAGCTGGCTTGACAACCTTAAATTCCGCACAACGTATGGTTATACAGGCAATGGAATCGACAACTCAGGTTACTATAGATATCGAGAGACTTTCCAACAGAATGCCACCACGAGCTATCCTCAGGGTACATCTATGAGCAATGGTATTTTTACCATTGAGGTGACGCCTGTGGCAAACCCTTTCATCACATGGGAAAAAGCACACAAATTGAATATCGGCATCGATTTTTCAATGTTCGGTCGCAGACTTAGCGGAACTGTGGACTTCTATAACAACAACTTTTCCGACGTGCTCCAGACTCGCGGTAAGAGCATAGCCCTTCTTGGTGCTTCTTATCCTACAGAGAACATCGGAAAACAGCGCCGCAGCGGTATTGAGATAGAACTCGGATGGCAGGATCATATAGGCGCGCTTAACTATTATGTTAATGGTAACTGGACTTTGGAGAAAACCAAGATGATTTACATGGACGAGCAACTCACTCCGTTCGGCTATCAGCGTCTCACAGGACGTCCGCTCGGTGTAACACTTGGTTTACAGTGCGACGGTTTCCTTACGGCAGAGGATATTAGAAACGGTTATCCTGTAATGGCTGGTTATGAAGCCCAACCCGGTGATGTGAAATATGTAGACAAAAACAACGACAATGTAATTGACGAATATGACCGCACCGTCATCGGTGGTGACAAGCCTTTACAGTATTTCGGATTAGACATGGGTGTTGAGTACAAGGGAATAGAGTTTTCCATGCTTTGGCAAGGTGTATACAACCGTGACATCTACGTCAGTGACCGTACTCTCGTAGAGGGTTTCCAGACTTACGGGCAGTCGTATGGACAGGCTTATCGCAATCTGCTTGCGCGCTGGACGCCTGAGACGGCAGCTACAGCTAAATATCCCCGTCTTTCTGCTGGTGGAAACACATACAACTACGGTGGCATGTATGGCTCCTCATTATGGATGCACAAGGGCAACTTCATACGTCTTAAGAATATCACACTGGCATACAACCTCCCTGAGAACTGGAGCAACAACATCCTTGGAGGTCTGCGGGTGAAGGTCTTCGTCAGTGCTGAGAACGCTCTCACTTTCTCTTCGTGTGATTTGGTTGATCCGGAAGTGAGTTTCACGTCTTCACCAATCCAGAAATGTTTCTTTACAGGTATAAGCCTTAATTTTTAAAACTTCTGAAGTATGAAAAATAACAAATATATCTTTCTGGTACTGACATGCTGTACGCTGGTTGTGACATCCTGCATGGATCATTACGAGTCGTTGCCTGCCGATGAATTCACCGAGGATTACCTTTTTTCCAGAACTGATTCCAATGGAACACAGGCGCGGCAGTTCCTCAACTCCATTTATGGTATTCTCGAGAATGGTCATAATCGTGTCGGTGGTGATTATCTTGACGCTTCAACAGATGATGCCATAAGTGTGAATGTCAATAACGAGCCTGATGTATATCGCATCTATAAAGGTCTCTATACGGCAAGTAATATGGTATCCGGTGACATGATGTGGAGCCAATACTATGATGGTGTTAGAAAGGTCAACCGGTTTATACGTGGCATTGACAGAGTTCCGTTCCGTACCACTTATGTTAATGCGCTTGGCGAAAAACGTCCGCTTGGCGTGTCGATGAAGGCGGAGGCAAGGTTTCTTAGAGCCTGGTTCTATTTTCAGCTTGTCCGCCGCTATGGAGGCGTCCCTCTTATGGGTGATAAAGTGTATGGTCTTAACGACAATATAGAGTTGCCGCGAAATAGTTTTGCAGACTGTGTTGATTATATTGTGGGTGAGCTTGATTCTATCCGCGACTCACTCCGTACACTGCCTATAAGCAATGCCGCTGAGTTCGGACACGTGCCCACCAAAGAGGCTTGCATGGCTTTTAAGTCGAGAGTATTGCTTTATGCCGTAAGTCCGCTCTTTAATGGTAATACGATGGATAAAGGCAATGCCCTCGTGGGATACACCGATTATGACATTAACCGTTGGAGGCTTGCCGCCGATGCCGCAAGAGAGTTCATCGACACATTTGGAGACAATGGTTCTGGTAGTGTTATTCTGGACGATGATCCCCGTGACGCTTTTCTTGACTTTTATAATTATGCAAAGAATCCCGAGCTGATATTCTTTAGAGCAGGCGGCAGCAACTATTCGATAGAGAGCACTAACGGTCCTCTTGGCTTTACCGGAACAAATCTCGGCAATGGTCAGACTTGTCCGTCCCAGAATCTTGTGGATGCTTTCCCGATGATTGACGGTCGTTCAATTTCCGACCCCACCGATGCGGAATACAAATATGACGAGCAGCATCCTTATGACAACCGTGATCCGCGTCTTAAATATACGATTCTGTATAATGGCTCTGATTGGCTCGGCACCAAACTGCAGACATGGCAGGGAGGAGCGAACAATCCAAGTGGCGGGTCGCGTTATTCCCGTACAGGCTATTATATGCGCAAATTCATGGGAAAATTCGAGAACTCTGACTCATACAGCAATCAGACGCATTTGTGGGTGATTTTCCGATACGCAGAAATCTTGCTCAACTTCGCGGAGGCTGAGAACGAGCTTCTCGACGCCCCATCCAAGGAAGTATATAATGCTATCATTAAGTTGCGCAAGCGTGCAGGCATCAAGAAGGGCAATGTGAAGGGATATACCTATGGCTTGAAAGAAAATATGACAAAAGAAGAGATGCGGACGGTCATACGTAATGAGCGCCGTATCGAGATGGCATTTGAGGAGCAACGGTTCTACGATATTCGCCGCTGGAGAATAGCGGAGGATGTATTCTCCAAACCCATCCAGGGAATGCATATAACTGTAGGAAACGGTCAGACAGTCTATTCTCGTGAGAACCTTATGACGACTGATTTCGATTCGAAGTATTATCTTTACCCTATCCCCTATAGTGAAGTTACTAAGAACGTTAATATGAAACAAAATCCTAAGTGGTAAACTATGAAACGACTGATATTCTTTATAACCTGCTTTTGTGTTTGCATTGTCTCATTCGCACAAGAGATTAGTGTAAGCGGTAAGGTCACCTCTTCTGATACCGGAGAGGAAATGGTGGGAGTCACCATTAAAGGCTCCGACAAAAGTCATATGGCAATCACAAATATAGACGGTGTTTTCCATATGAAGGCACGTGTCGGAGAGAAACTCTTGTTCTCGTGTATCGGATATCTGGACAAGACTGTCGCTGCAAGTGAGAGTATGAATGTTGTTATGGAGCCGGACAACAGCAACCTTAACGAAGTCGTGGTTGTCGGCTACGGACAGGTGAAGCGTCTGACCAACACAGGTGCTGTGAGTGCTGTCAATGGGTCGGAACTGCGTAAAGTGCCGGTGAGCAGTGTGCAGAACACGCTTGCGGGTAAGCTGCCGGGATTCTTCTCACAGCAGCGCAGCGGACAACCGGGCAAGGATGCTTCTGATTTCTTCATTCGTGGAGTAAGTTCGCTTAATGGCGACGGCAACAAGCCTCTGATTATTGTCGATGATATAGAATACGGCTATGACCAGCTGTCGCAAATCAATGTCAATGAAATTGAAAGTATTTCCATTCTTAAAGACGCCTCCACGACTGCGGTCTATGGTATTAAAGGTGCCAATGGAGTGTTGGTGGTGAAGACAAGACGCGGAGAGAAGGGTGTGCCGAAGATTAACGTGCGTTTGGAGACTGGCTTGCAGGCTCCTGTACGTAAGCCGAAGTTTCTCGGTTCGTATGAGACCGCGAGACTCGTCAATGAGGCTTATGCCAACGACGGATTGCAGCCTGCCTTCACAGAGGAGGATTTGGAACACTTCCGTACTGGTGATGACACATATGGCCATCCAGACGTGAATTGGTATGATGAAATATTCAAGAGCACCGCTCAACAGTCCAATGCAAACGTAGATATATCAGGAGGCTCAGACCGTTTGAGATACTTCATTTCCGTCGGCTATTTCAGCCAGAACAGTCTTATGCGCGACTTCGATTCCGGTGATGACTTGAATAGTGATTATCGCTACCGCAGATTCAACTTCCGTTCCAATTTGGATTTTCAGGTAACAAAGAATCTTTCCATGCGGTTGGATATAACATCACGGTTTATGAATATCAACGAACCGAGGGGTATCAATACCACGGGCGAAATATATAATTTTGAGTCAATGCATCCTTACTCTGCTCCGGTGCTCAACCCTGACGGGTCATACGCCTATCTGTATGACACCAACAGCCGTCGCCCTACCTTGAACGCCCGCCTGGCAAACGAGGGATACAACCGTACGCGTCGTAACGACAACAACCTTCTCTATAATGCAAATTGGAAGATGGATTTTATAACACCGGGTTTGTCCACCAATGTACGTTTGGCTTACTCCAGCATCGATGAGAACGCACGCTCGGCGTGGCGCTCTGAGTATCCTACGTATCACTACAACTCTGCCACCGGTATTTATAATATCAACCCTGACAACGTCTACACCAAGGGTGTCCCTGCCATCACTGTGGATCCGCATAGTGGTATCACCGACTTGAACATTATGGCGTCTGTTAATTATGCCCGCGTATTCAATGAGGTGCACGACATCAATGCCATGCTGCTTTACAACCGCGAGGAGACCACCGTTGAGTATAACAGCAACTCTGGCGTATATGCGCCGCAGGTGCCCACAAAGTTTCTCGGCACGACATTGAAACTGAGCTATAAGTACGCCAGCAAATACCTTGTTGATTTTAATGTCGCATACAATGGCTCCGACAGGTTCAAGAAAGGTCACCGCTACGGCTTTTTCCCTGCTGTAGGTCTTGGCTGGGCTATCTCTGAGGAACCTTGGTTCAGAAACAATATTAAAAATGTAGATTTAATGAAAATACGCGCTTCATATGGTCTGGTAGGTTCTGATGTCGCCATGGGCAACCGCTATCTTTACAATCAGGTGTATGAACGCGGAGACTCATATAATTTTGGAGATTATGAGCAGGAGATTTTTCAGGGCTATCGTGAAGGTGCGCTCGGTAATGACAATGTGACATGGGAGAAAGCGCGTAAGTTTGACATCGGTCTTGACATGAACCTGTGGAACTGTATTTCACTGACCGTCGATTATTTCTATGATAAACGCTACGACCAGCTTGTTTACCGCAATGACATTCCGCTTATTCTTGGTATTGGCACCTCACCTGTCAATGTGGCGCGGACATCCAACCAGGGATTCGACGGGCAGATAAGCTATCGTGACAGATGGGGCAAATTTGATTTCAATACCAGTTTCGTGTTCTCGTATGCCAAAAACAAGATTATCTATGAGGCTGAGGCTCAGCAGATATATCCATGGTTGGCTGCCACAGGTCATCCTATTGGACAGATGTTCGGATACAAATGTCTGGGATATTATACTCCCGAGGATATAGCATTGATTGAATCAGGAGCTCCTGACGCTCCGGCAGTGCCAAGCACTGATATCCCTGTACAGGCAGGCGACCTGAAATATAAGGACCTGAACCATGACGGCATCATCAATGACTATGACAAGTGCGCCATAGGCAAGCCCAATCTTCCCAACACCACTTTGGGATGGACCGTCGGAGGCAGTTGGAAAGGGTTCACCCTGAGTGTGCTGTTCCAAGGTTCGTTCAACTATAGTTTCAGCATCGTCGGAACAGGTATCGAACCTTTCAAGAGTCAGTTCCAGCCTCTGCACGAGAAACGTTGGACATTGGAGCGTTGGCAGAATGGGGAGGACATTGAGTTCCCGCGCCTTACCAGCAATCCTTCTACCGTAAACTCGGCTGAGGCTTATATGTCCGACTTCTGGCTCATCGATGCATGGTACATACGCCTTAAGACCGTCGACCTGTCTTATGACTTCCCTCGCAAGTGGATTCCTAAGTTCATGAGCGGGCTTCGGCTGTACGCCAATTGCTACAACCTCTTTACGTGGACAAGCTACAAGAAGTATCAGCAGGACCCGGAGATACAGACTAATTCTGCGGGCGACGCCTACATGAATCAAAGAGTTGTCAACTTTGGTGTCAATATAAGTTTTTAGTGAGATGCTTGTGATAAGTCTCCATTGAAAAATATTGTAAGTGACAGTATCTTTTCAGGTATGACTTATAATCAAACCGGAATGGGTCGTCAGATTTCATCCGTGTTTCGTACTGCTGCAGTCAGTTTGGTTCCTGCTTTATCGAAGATGTATGGGCTACATCGGGATAAGTGGAAACAAAACTGACTGCAGCAGTGCGGAAGAGGGATGAAGAAGTAGGCAATCAATCACAATGACGGCGCAAGCCTTGTAGAGACGCAAAATTTTGCGTCTCCCGAGCAATCCATGGCAATATACGCATGCGATGAATATGCTGGAAACAAATGCTTTCCTTGCTTGTAGAGACGCAAAATCTTGCGTCTCCCGAGCAATCCATGGCAATATACGGATGCGATGAATACGCTGAGAAAAATGCCTTTCCTCCTTGTGAGACGCAAGATTTTGCGTCTCTACTTTTGCTGCCAGCGAATAATGATATAATGTGTCGCAGAAACAAGCATGCTTGCATCAGCATGCATTATGAATGTGCATAATTATTCATTCCCGTCCATCCTCAACTCCGCGAGAGCGTCCTACAGCCGACGGCAGGGGCTCACGTACGCAAATACGCTGTTTATGTGCGTTTCGTGTATTTGCCTGACAGCCAGTGATATAGGCTTATACGTGGGACGGACAAGATTTTTCCTTCATGCCGGAAAGGCTTTTTGGGATTGCGGAACGGGCTTTTTGAGGTGACGGGAGGATATGTTACGGCATGCGGGAACGGTGTTTTGGAAAGCCGGAAAGGGCTTTTCCGCACAACATAAGCGGCTGAAGCACCGGTGGAACGAGTCCGTATGCGCTTTTTATACGGTTTTAGTGTCTTTGCAATTTCTGTTTTGAGAATTTATTTTGTAAAGATTTTTTACTGCTGTAACTGTATATCCATGCATCCCGGTATGCACCACGCATTTTCCTTCCCCTCATTACCCGCTCAATGGAGTCCGCCCTGTAGAGACGCAAAATCTTGCGTCTCCCGATCAATCCATGGCAATATACGGATGCGATGAATATGCTGGAAACAAATGCTTTCCTTGCTTGTGAGACGCAAGATTTTGCGTCTCTACTTTTGTTGGCAGCGGATGTTATGTTTGAAGTCACGCTTTCTGCAAATGCAGCCCGCCGTATCTTCAATGAAATCCGGAGCCTGTCTGACATGCATAAGTATGAGATATGGATAAGATATAATGACAGTTTTGGGACAGGATGACTGATGTCTGTATGAAATACGGATGAAGTATATTGACCTGTTCGGGTTAAAAAAGTGCGGGATGCCGCATCCGGAGCGGCATCCCGCACATACGGGTGATATGGATACCTGTGTGTGAGACGGTTATCTCACTGCAATCTTCGAGGCTTTTCCGTCTTTCACTCTTACGTATATGCCCGGAGTGAGATTCCTGCCGCTCACACGCACACCGTTGATGTTGTAGTATGTTGCGGTGGACCCGTCGCCCTTGATGCTGTCGATGCCCGTGCTTACCGACACTGTCACACTGTTGCTTGCCGGAGCCGGACCGTAGTTGTATACCGGCACGACGGTGTATGTGAACTCCTGTCCTCCTTCTGCGGAGCTGTCTGTCTGGGGACGGTCTGTGTAGGTTGTCTCCTTCAGCGGCTCGTCTGTCAGCTGTACGTCGTTGCGGAACACGTAATAGCCCGTGAGCGAGATGTCTTGCGGCACGTCGGGAGCCGCTTCGTATGTCACGTCGTCCACCAACAGAGCGAGCGTGTCGTACGTCTTGTGGAGTATGGCGAAGTATCTCGCGCCCTCGGGCAGAGCCACCTTATATTCTGTCCACACCTCAGGTATGATGCCGTCGGCAGGATAGTTCTCCACTGCCACCGTATGCGTGAAGTCCTCGGGAGCGTTGCCTGTTGTGGAATAAGCCACCTCAAACGACTCGCCCCACGTTATCATGCAGCTCTTCGCCCAAAACGACACTGTCTGCGCGTTGCCCGAAAGCTCCGGCGAAATGAGCCGGTTGTCGTTGTTGTTTGCCTGACAGCTTGGAGCCATCATGAATGTCTCGCCACTGTGAGGCTCAGCGTCCTTCCAAGACATTTCGGGAACCTGAGCCACGGTGCGGTTGAAGAGCTGGAACGCCATGGGCTGTGTCTGGTACGGGTTGTATGTCTCGCGGAATATGTTGTATGTCGCCTGTCCGTCGCCGTCGTACACTGTCCACTTGCCGGCTCCCGTTATTGACATCGGTGTATAGTCGGGGTTCTCGAAGTCTTCGCTTACTGTCTTGGCGTCGGTGATGCCGTCGAGTGACGGAGCCGACCATGAGAGGCTCACCTGCGTGCCCGTATCCGACAGGGTGTATGCAAGGTCGGTCACTGTGGGATAGTCGTTCAGCTTCACGCCTACAGTCTTCTCCGCCGTGTTGTTTTCGGCGCATCCGTCGCCCTCGAGCACTGCCGTCGCAGCCACGAGGAGTGTCTCCCGGGCGTTCAGCGGCACGTCATATCCGAACGAAACGTCAGCGAACGAGTTCTGCCCCATCTCCGGCAGCTGTGCCGTTCCGGCTTTCCTTCCGTTTACGGTCCACTCTATGTGCCCTTCGGTGATGTCGCTTCCTATGTTCTCCACGCGCGCCTTCATCTCAATCTTGTCGCCCGGCTTCACGTTGTCGGGAACGTCCACAGCCACGAGCCGCAGGTCTTTGTCCACGACGTCGCGTATGCGTATGTTGTCGAGCGGCACGCTCCATGTTGTCCCGTCGGTGTTGTGTATTGCCCGCAGCCTCAGTTCTATCTGTATGGCTTTGGCGTCCTTATATGCGTTTAGCGGCACCGTGGCGAGCGTCCATCCCTCTTTTGTAGGCGTCTTCTGCAGGTCTATGGTCCTCACAGCCTCGAAAGGAGCGTCGTCTGCGGACACAAGCACGTCCAGCGCGCTGCCCTGTCCCTGATACCAGAACTCCAGGGCGGGGTTCGCCGCAGCCGATATGTCGATGCGTGCGGAAATCATTCCGTACATCACATCCTTCTCGTAAGGCAGCCAGTAGAAGAAACCGTTGTCGCCGTCCTGCGATGTGAGCGGTGCTGGAGCCTCCGGGTCGTCCGGGTCGATGATGGAAGGGAAGTAGCTGTCGTCTATCGTTCCTGCCATCTGGTTTTCGTTGTCAGACTGCGGGTCGATGAGCCATATGTTCTTGAAGTGTGAGTCTGCGAACGATTCTGTGTAAGGCAGCTTGTCCGGTTCGCCTATTGTCACGATGGCGGAGTTGGTGTAGTCGGAGTAATTCTCTCCGTAACCAGCCGTCACCTGATAAGCCACGAAGTCCTGCCCCTTGAGGTCCGGATAGTCCAGTTTTATTGATGTGTCGCCTGTTGTGGCTATTGCCGGGTCGTAGTATGAGCCGAAGGCGTCGAATATGTAGTATGTCACTTCGTCCGGATTGACGTATCCGCCGTTCTTGCCCGTCTCTCCCACGGCGTCCCACGACAGTACGGCAGACTTGAAGTCGGCGCTCACGGTGAGCCTTACGTTCTGCGGTGCGAGCGGAGCGTCCGGTCCGCAGAATATGTTCCTGTGCTCCACCTTCTCTCCGGCTGTCTCTCCGGTGTAAGCCACGGCTGTGATGCAGTTGTTGCTTCCGGCGTTCATCGCCACGTCTTTCACCTCAATGGTCTCTCCGGGTTTCACGTTGTCGTAGGTGAACACGTCCTCGCCCCATCGCGAGGTTATCTCCACCTTGGTTATCTCCTTAAGCTCCGCGCCCGTCTTTGTCTTTGTAGGCGCGGTGTAGGTGAGGTCTGCCTTCAGCTCGCCTTTGGGTGCGAGCGTCCATGTGAGTGTGCCCGCTGCCGGAGGGTCTGTGGGTACTGACGGCTCCACGGTGCCGCTCTCCACGCTCAGGTTGAAGAGCTTCACTGTGCCGTTCATCGCTTTCGTCGTGGTGTTGTGCACTCCGATGTAGTAATATCCCTCCTCCGTTATCTTGCAGTTGTACTGATATTTTGTCTGGTCTTTTGTCCCGAACACTGTCGGCGGCACTATTTCCGTAGTCATGCCTTCCACCGTCGGTGCTGTTCCAACCTTCACTCCGAGCCTCACGCCCGTCGCTCCGCTGCCCATATATCCGAGGTCGAAGGACACGATGTAGTCGCCTGCTGTCATGTGCACCGGCACCGACACCAGCCAGTCGTCGCTCTCTTCCACGCCTTCATCCTTCGGAGGCATGCACGCGCTGTAGTTGTTCACGGTAGCAATCTTCCAGCTTCGGCTGTCGTTGTTGGCGTCTATGAAGGTGTATTGCTTCACAATGTCTACGACGTCGCTGTTTTTCCCGAGGTCGTGCGAGAACGGAGTCTCTATGGCGTTGGCAGGTTTCTCTCCGGCGTACAGGGGCTTCGCGGCTTTTGTCGCTGCCTTGCCGCTCTTGGGAAAGTGGCTCTGCCGGTTAAGTTTTCTCAGATTGTCAGTCTGTGTTCCTATGGTTCTTTCATAAGGAGTCTGCGCCCCAACGGTCAGCATAAATCCGATTAGGGCTGTGAATACAAGTAATACTTTTCTCATAAGAAATACATTTGAAGATTTGTTATTAAGGCAAAAATATGCCATATTGTAATAGTCTGTGTATTTGTCTTGTCAAAATGACAGCACAAATATACAAAAATATGACATTAATTTATTCTTATACAGGTTAACAAAGGTTAAATCCGGGCGCTTTTACAAGTGCCGCTCAATTTGTGCCGGGTGCGTGTGCGGTGTGCGATGACGTTTTTCCGCTGTAATGAATGTTGTTTCTTAAAGATTGTATATATAAATAATGTGGCGGCTGTTCCGTGTGTTCCGTGCCGGTATTCCGCACGGTCAGCTGCTCGTGCGGCACTCTTCGGTGGTCATGCCCGTTGTCCTGCTGAAGAAGAGACGGAAGCAGCGGACTGATCCGAAGTTGAGGACGGAGGCAATCTCACCGTCGGTCTTGTGTGAGTGCATGAGCATGTCGCGCGCCATGTCGAGGCGTATCATCTCGGTGTATCTGCCGACGCTCAGTCCGGTCTCTTTCCTTATGATGTCTTTCAGATAGGCTTCTGACGTGCCGGTGCGCGCCGCTATGTAGTCAGCCTGCGGCATGTCGCCGTGCCTGTCGGCTTTCTTCGTGAAGAAGTCGTGTATGACGTGCCTTGCCTGTCTGACGGTTTTCCTGTTGCTGTCGGCACGCATGATGAACTGTCTGTTGTAGAACCTTCCGCAGTAGTCGAGCATCATGCCGATGCGCCTGCCTATTATCTTGCAGCTGTAGTCGTCGATGCATGTTTCCAGCTCTGCCGTGATGTCGTGGAACAGTCTGTCAAGCGTGCGCTCCTCACACTCCGACACGTGCAGAGCCTCGTCTGTCCTGTATCCGAAGAAAGTGTATCCTTCCATGTCGCTTTCCATGCCGCTGCCTGCCGCCAGCTCTTTGGCGAACGCCACGATGCAGGCTTCCTCGGCGTAAGTGGCGGTGTTGAGGCTTATGCGCTCGCCCGGACGGAAAAACAGCAGTGAGGCATGCGAGAAGTCACATCCCTTGTGTCCGTAGCACGGCAAGGTGCCGCGGCGCCGGTTTTTTATCTTCAGGATTGTGTAAAGTGATGTCACCGCTCCGTCTATCCTCCTCAGACTGTCGGGTGTGAGCACGGCGGTGCCGGCGAGCGGATGCTGCATCCTCACGCCCGGCAGACAGCCGCGCTGCCTGCCGCACATATGTTCAGAGTCGTGGCTCTTCGTGTACATCCGGTCGGAATGTGTGTTGTGTGTCAGACGGTTGTTTTTCTGTATTCGCTCGGTGTCAGTCCGGTGGCTTTCTTGAATATGCGGTTGAAGTGCTGCGGATACTGGAATCCCAGTTCCATGGAAATCTGGTTCACCGTCTTCTCAGTTCCCAGTATCAGCTCCTTTGCGTGGCCTATGAGTCTCGACTTTATGTATTCCTGCGCCGTTATGCCCGTCTCTTTCTTTATCATGTCACCGAAGTAGTTTGGCGAGAGGAACACCTTGTCGGCGAAGTATTTCACCGTCGGCAGACCGTCTGTCACGGTGCGCTGCTCGCGGAAGTAGTCGTCGAGGAGGTTCTCGAACTTCACTATCACGCTCTTGTTGCTCTGCGAGCGCGTGATGAACTGCCTTTCGTAGAACCGCATGCAGTAGTCGAGCAGCAGTTCGATGTTGCGCGAGATGAGCCTGCGGCTGTGCTTGTCAGCCGGACGGCTTATTTCCATCTTTATTTTTTCAAGACAGTCGGTGTAGATGCCTTTCTCTTCGTCAGACAGGTGCAACGCTTCGTTGGACGAATAAGAGAAAAAGGAGTAACGCCTTATGTTCTGTCCGAGCGACGTGCCCTTTATGAGGTCGGGGTGGAAGAGCAGTCCGAGCGCGTCGAGCTTCATTCCTTCGGCGAACGTTGTCTCCACCACCTGCCCCGGGGCGAAGCTTGTCACCGTGCCCTCCTGGTAGTCGTAGGTCTGCCGTCCGTAGAGGATGTCCCCGCACATGAGGTTTTTCAGAAACAGGGCATACAGCCCGTAGTTGAATACGGTGCGCCCCATGGGTTGCGTCTTTGCCTCCGCAAGGCTCACTACGCTTACGAGCGGATGCAGCGTCTCCACTCCGAACAGTGCGTTGTATTTCTCCACGCTGTCTATCTTTATGATGTCTTTCATAATGGCGAATGGTTTTGTGTTCAGACAGTTGTATACGTTCACAAATTTAATAATAATATCGTTTACGTGTGACATCTGTTGCGCAAAAACCGTAAATAAGTTTATAAGCAGCGTAAAATGTGTACTTACAGAGCGGTGTCATGCGCTTTCGGCTAAAGTAGAGACGCAAAATCTTGCGTCTCCCGAGGAAGGAATGCATATGTTTTCAGTGTATTATGGCATGCGCATGTTGGTATAGGTTGCTCGGGAGACGCAATATTTTGCGTCTCTACTTGGTTGAATGCATATATGGCAAAAGCGTTACTTCATGCCTTTGGCGAATGCTTGCGGCACACCGGCAGCGCGTCATGGCAGGCAGAGTACGCCGCTCCTCAGTATGTGCCCTTGCCTTTGCAAAGGTCGCAGGTGACGTGATAGTGTGCAAGGCGCACCTCTTTGTTGCACGTGCTACACCATTTTGTCTTTCCTGTCACGGCAGAACCTGTGTAATACTCCTTAATCTTCTTGCCCGTTCCGCCGCACAGCCTGCATACGTTGGAGCCTGACGTACTGCTGCCTGAGGAGCCTGAAGAGCCGCTGCCTGAACCTACGGAGGAGCCGCCCGACGTTCCGCCCGCGGTGTTGAGCGGCACGTATCCCCAGCCGTTGCATGCTCCGCACTGAAGCGTGCCGAGACAGTTGGTGCACTGTATGGTCAGCGGCTTGCCTGTAATCTCTGATCTGAACGTAAGCGTTCCGTTCCCGCACGGACACTTCTTCGTGCCCTTGCATATGGCGCACACCATTGAGTTTGGCGGTATGTTGTCTGTTGTGCGCACCCCGGTGTTCGTCTGCCGGCTGCTCTGTCTTTGCTGTTGCAGAACCTGTTCGGCGGCTGACGACAGTCCTTTGGCTACTCCGTCGAGAAGGCTTTCGAGGAAACTTTGCGCCTTTGCCGGACTCCCCCATATCAGTGCGGCGGCGAATAAAACGTATTTTATTTTTGTAAGCATGGTTTTATATGTTTTGCTTTATACTTTAACGGTTGTTATATCCTGTGCGTGTATCGTGTCCGTCCCATCCTGTTCCTGCCGCCGTCATGCGTCGCGGTGGCTGACGGTGGCAGGCAGGGAGGTCATTTTTCCGCATGCGTCTTGAACATGCGTCTTGCGTGAGTCCTCTTGGCGGCGGAGCCTTGCTGCTGCATCTGGCTGACGGTGTCAGAATAGTAGAATGAATATTGCAGGCTGCCGTTCTCGTAATACGCGCTCACTCTGCCCTTGCTGTCCTTGTCCGTGCTGCATGTAACGCTGTTGGGCTGCGAGTCCTTGCTGTATTTCACGGAGTAGGCTGAAATCATATCCTCAGACGGCTTTCCCATAAGTCCGGCGTATAATATATATTCGGGCACGCTGTCGTCCATGAAGCGGACGTATATGCCGTTGTTCTTCCCGCCGTCATATTCAAAATTGTACTCCTCATATCCGTTGTACTCATATGTTCCGCCCTCTTCAGTCTCCTTCTCGGTATAGGTCATCACCGTTTTTATAAGATTGCCGTCCTGCCATGTGTTGGTGTAGACAGCCTCGTAGGAATATTCCGGACTTGACGACTCAGACACCATTTTTATGAGCCTGTTGCCGCTGTCGTAAGTGCAGGAGAATTTTCCCGACGCCCTGTAAGTCTCTCCGTAGCCCGATTCCTCAATGGTAAGCGTGGCGGAGGTCACTGCTCCGGCTGCGTTCTGCCTTATGTTGCTGATTGTCTGTTTATACGATTCGCCGTCGCTCTCGTTTGCAGAGCCTTTTATCACAAGAGGATTTCCGCCGATGGTGAAGTTGATGCCGTCGGTCAATGATACGCCGGATGTCAATGCTCCGTCGGTGTAGTTGAATCTTGCCACGTCGCCCCACGGACTTGTGATCGCCACCACCGGGTCGGTTATTCCCATGTCGCCTGTCGACGGCAGGTTGCCGCTTCCGCCGGTGCTTCCTCCGTCTCCGTCGTCGTCACCGCACGATGTGAGGCACGCGCAGCACGCCATTGTCATGAAAACGAACGATGCGGAATGCAGCAGAGAGCTCATTCCGGATAGAATACTTTTACCTTTCATACTTGTTTGTTTTGTTTTATGTTATGATGTGTTATGTCTGTCATCAGCATGGAATGGGGATAAAGCCCGACGACATATTCGCGTTCAATTTCTGTTCAAAGTTAGTTATATATGTAATAATGTGCAAACGGTGTTTTCCGGTGTATGTGCACAATGTGCGTTATGCCTGTCTCTGTGGTGTGAAATGGATGTTATCCGGTCGAATTTTTTTATATGCCGGAATGCTCCGTAACGCAGTTCCGGTCATGGCGGATGCTGTGAAAGACAGGAGGGTAGGGTGGTTTCTTTCATCGTTTTGTCCGTAAACGGCTGCCGCTGTTTTGTCCTGTCAGTCTTTTTATATAATTTTGTTGCTGGCGGGGAGCTTTTCTTCTCATGCCTCCTTAACCGTTTAAAATTCATACTCATGTCACGACGCACGTCTCCCACGCAACATGTGGTGGTGATTGATCCCCACCGTGTGACCCCATCCTACATCTACAGCCACGCCTCCCTGGTGCACGGCTCCGTCGAACTGCTTACCGACCTGCCTTCATGGTATGCCCGCCGCAGTGTCAGGCTGCGTATGTTGCGCTGCGGAGTGTGGGTGGTGCGCAGGCTGTGGCGCGGAGCTTTTCATGGTCTCACTGCCGAACAGCTGTTGCTGTCGAGGTGGTTGCGGCACCGGCACACCACGGTTGTGCTAAGCGAGTTCGGCACATCGGCTGCCGACCTGCTGCCGGTCTATCGCCATGCCGGTGTCGCCGTGGTGCCGTTCTTCCACGGCATGGACGCCACGCGGCGCGATGTGGTGCGCCGTTACCGCGAGCGTTACGCCCGTCTCTTTGCCTATTCCCGTTGCGTGCTCTGCGCCTCGCCCCACCTTGCAGAGCGTCTCCGGCTCATGGGATGCCGCGTGCCAGTTGTGAGCGTGCCCTGTCTGCCGTCACCGTTCTATTATAAGCTTCGCGCCACGCTTGCCGAACCGATGTTCTTCTTCTGCGGCAGATTCGTGGAGAAGAAGAGTCCCCAAGCCGTGCTTCTTGCCTTTGCGGAGCTTGTGCGGACCCATCCTGAAGCACGGCTGGTGATGGCTGGCGACGGACCGTTGCTCAAATCTGCCCGTCAGCTGGCGGCATTGCTGGGCATAGACGGTGCCGTCAGCTTTCCCGGATGGATAGACAGAAGCGCGCACGGACAGTTTCTGGAGAGAGCCACAGCCTATGTGCAGCATTCCATGACGGCTCCCGACGGCGACTGCGAGGGCACTCCCGTATCGGTGATGGAGGCGATGGCAGCCGGAGTGCCTGTCATCTCGACGCGCCATGCCGGCATTCCGTTTGTCGCACGTCATGACGTCACCGCGCTGCTTGTGGACGAGGGCGACTACATGTCAATGGCGCGTGACATGGCTCTGCTGCTCGAACAGCCTCACACCGCGCGCCGCATAGGCGACGAGGCACGGCGTCATATGGCTGGGCAATTGCCGAAGAGCCGTGAGGCGGAACTCATCAACGATGTGTTGAGGGATGCTTCACGAGGTGTTTAATCCGCATTCAGCCATGACGTTTTTATGATGCTGCGGGCGTATTTAATCCCAATCATTCATCAGGACGCTGATGATGAACATATGCCGGTTGGTCTGCCTTCCTCCCTTTTCCGCGCTGCCGCGTCATGAAGTTTCCATGTTTCCCACGATGTAATCCGTCGCAAACCAAAGCGGTGACGCAAAATATTGCGTCTCCCGAGTGAGAAACGCATTCATCCTCACCATATCATTGCACGCATTCCATTGCCATGGGTTGCTCGTTTTTATGTGTCTTTGGCATCAAAAAACAGTCGTACGAACGCGTGGGACGGATATACGGATGTGAAAACATAGCCGCGCGGCATTGCCGGAAATGAATATTTATGCAATAAGGACAGTAAAAAATCATTACATTTTTTACTTTCAAAAGAGAAAACAAAAACCGTTCCGAGCAGTACGTCACACCGTCTGGTCATGCACCTCCATACCCTCCGCACCGTCATAAAAACCACTCCGGCGGACATCCCTCACAGAACCGTCATGCCTGTACCACCCTCCCGCACCACAGAAAAGCACTTTCCGCACCATAAAAAAGCCTTTCCCACGCCACAGGAAAGCCCGTATCGCGACACCGAAAAGGCTCTTCC
>ULSN01064274.1_pt1 | contig 45465 bp, 32 predicted proteins | sample 1956771 | NCBI WGS metagenome assembly ULSN01 (sample SAMEA4835709, study PRJEB28245) | human gut metagenome | biome: gut microbiome; material: fecal sample | place: Denmark | collected 2008
CGCCCTTGTCGCTGTGGAAATTCGGCGCGATGCTCCATTTGTCGCTGAGCTGTCCCAAGATGTTCGACAGTTGGTTGGAAATCGTGGAGGAGGCCACCGATGCCAGTTCGCTGTTCTTGTTGGTGTTGCCCATGTATTCCGGCGTATAGAAGCGGCTCAGGGCCAGCAGATAGATGATTTGCCGGTTCATCATGTCGTCCGTACTGATAATGCTTCGCACTTTTCGGTATACATCCTGCGTCAGTGTCGGGAATTCGAGGTCGAACGTAATGCTCGGCTGGGAAATGATGCCGGAAAGATTCAGCAGCGCATTGACCGGAACAACGGTTCGGTTCAGTTCCTTGTCCTGTGCAAACGACTCGTCAAGGTCCTGAAGGTTGGCGTTCAGCGAGTAGGCGGCCGAAAGGTCCACGTTGGCGCTCATCGGGTCGCCGTGGAAAGATATCGTACCTCCCTGCTTGATGGTGAAATCACGCATGATGATGTCCTGCAACGTGAAGTTGTAGTGTCCCTCTTCCACCGTATAGCTTCCGAACATCTTCATGTCGCGGTCGGAAGCATATTCCAGACGGAGGTTACCGTTTCCCGTAGCGCGGATTTTGTCGCCTCCGTTTGGGTCCATCACCAAGGTAATGGCAATGTCCGGATTCAGGTCGGCCTGGAGGTTCATGCTGAAGATGGACGGATTGGCCTCCTGTTGCTGTTCGCGGTTCAGTTTTTTCAGGAACTCAGGCGTTTCCTTTTCCCGTTCCGCTTCTTCTTTTTCTTTCCGCTTGTCGGTAAAGGTGATGAAGGTATATTCGCTGGCTTCCTGACGGTCGGACAGTGTGAACGTGAAGCTGGAAGACGGTGCCGCCGACACGTTGAGATCCAGATTGACGAAGCCCGGACGTCCTCTCACGAACGCTGAGCCGCTGGCAAATACCCTCCCGTACCAGATGGGATTCTGTCGTTCCGTAGTGTTGAAGCCCAACAGGTTGTGGATGTCCGTGAAGGAGAAATCGAAGTTGGCTTCCTTGAAATTCTTATGGGTAATCCGTCCGTTGAGGGTGGCGGTGTTGCCGTAATCGTCGCGCACGGTTGCTTGGGGCAGTACGATAAGGTCAGGGTCCAGCAGTACGGAGTCCGACACGGTATAGTAGACGTTCGTGAAGTCGAGCTTCATGCGGAAGTCTTCCGCATAGAGCCGTCCGCGCATGTTTATGTTCTTGAATGTGCCGAAAAGCAGGGCCTCGCCCGAGGCTACACCGCTGATTTCGGAGGAGAAGGCCGACATGAACGGTTGCAGTATCTTTACATTCATGCGGTCGGGGCGGAAGTGAAACGACAGCGAATCGCGAGCCAGGTAGACGATGCCGCGGACATACGATTCCCTTCCGTTGTATTGATGGATGTCGGCGTTGATGACAATGCCTTTGTTGTCGTTGTCCCAGTAGCTTTTCAGGTCGGCATCTCCCAGTACGGCATCATTATAGGAGAATCGGCTGACAAATAGATTGTCGGTGTTCAGACGGGGTGAGCCGGAAAGGACTCCGGAGGCATAGAAGTCTCCCGTGGCATTTCCGCTGAATGTCACGTGGTTGATTTTCAGCGTTTCGAAAATATAGCCGAGGTCAATGTCCTGCAGGTTGATTTTCACTTCATCCTCATGGCTTGCCGATATAAATCCGTTGGCCTTAATGAACTGATTTTCCCGGTTGACGTTGATGTCGCGCAGTTCAATACGCTTGTCGCGGATATTGATTTTAGCCTTCTCAATCTGCCAGGCAGTGTCGTTTACGAAAAATTGTGTGGGGTTGACGTCGATGTTGGCGACGATGCTGTCGGGCGCTGTCTTTTTCACCAGGGTCGACAGGCTGATTTCTCCGGCAAATTTCTGTTTCCGGTCGTAGTGCCATGCAATATCGGTATCCAGTCGGTCGTTGGCGGCATTACCGTTAAGGATAAGGGTGATATTGCCGTTCTTGTGGTCGAGCTGAGTGGTGGCGGTCAGCGTACACAGGTCGCTGATGCCGTCGATGTTGACAGAAAGGCTCGTGCGTTCTATCACCTTGTTGCCTTGCATGATATAGCGTGTGGCCACGCCGAGATTGGCTTTTTTCAGCGGCTCGTTCACCGAACCGTTGATATTGATGGGGTGGACCACCCGAATCGGAAGGTGGAAAAACTTCGTCAGCTCGTTGTTTCCGGATGCCGTAAATGAGAAGTTGAACACATTTTCTCCTTGCAGCGGTTCCGGCTGTCCTGATTTCTTGTTTTTGGCTGTCGGGTTTTCTTCCGTCTGTCCTGCCATCAGTGACGGGAATGCCGTGGAAAGAATATTTTTCATGGTGGGGACAAGACGTGCAAAATTGATTTTTCCGTCAATATGTCCGTTCAGAAAGTCGGTGTTGACGGTCATGTATTTGCCATCATCCTTTTTCCGTGAGGAAAGGTCGAAATGGTCGATGTGCAGGCCGTTGTTGTCGGCATCCGCATAGTGGATGCCGGAAATGATGATGTCGCCTTCTATATTGTCCGGATTGTTTCCCGTAAAGGAGGCTTCCAGACGGGCGTTCAGCTTGTGGTCCGGGTGTTTCGTGTCAAGGTTCAGTTTGTCGAGACAAACGTCGGCCAGCAGGACATCGATATCCATCACGGAGTTTTCCCCGTCAAGTTTTGCCAGACCGGAAACGGACAGTTGTCCGTTGGGGTCGTTGAGGGCAACGACACCTTCAACCGACTTGTTGTTGAAGATTACGTCTGTCCGGATATTTTTGTATCGGTAGTTCTTGAAGTCCAGATGGCGGATGTCGCCTTCCATTTTTCCTTTGAGATTTTTCCCATAGGAAGAACATTTCAGCTGTATGTCGAAAGCCGCTTCCCCGAGTTGGCTGTTGGCGGCAATTTTGTTCAGGTTCAGTCGGTTCGACTTAATTTGTCCGCTGTATTGGCGGAATTTCTTTTCCTTGTCGAAGGCATAGATACCATTGATGTATATGAGTCCGAGTCCGGAGTTGATGTTGCCGATGTAGTTGATTTTTTTCAGATCCGTTTTCAGCGTTCCGTTCAGGGTAAGGTATTGTATGTCTCCAATCAGCTTGGTGACACTGGCATTGGCGGTTCCGTTCTTTCGGAGGAGAGTCGCCACTTCGTTCAGGTCGGCGGTCAGATTGATGTTGGGAATGTCGATTTTTATCGAATCGGTATCCGTCAAATGGGATACAGTTCCCGATGTTTGCAGCCGTAACAGGGATTTTTCCGACTGCAGTTCGAATGTTTCCAGTTCGAGCCGGTCAGTATTGCCGCTGATGGCACAAGTGATGTAGAACGGCGAGTCGAGCAGTTTCAGTGCCGGAACGAAGGCCTGCAGATCGGCAGGGGTAATGTAGCTGTTGCCCATGCGGAACGACAGGTTCTGACGGTCGAGTTCCTGTCCGATTTTTTTCAGTTCGGAGTAGTGCAGACGGATATTTTCCGGTGTCAGGATGGAATGAGGCAGTTCCACCTTGAGATCGCTGAGCACCAGCTCCGTCGGATGTATGCCGGCCGTGAGGCTCAGGTTCGATATTTCCAGGCCGCTTTTTTCTTTTGCTGCAAACCGCTTGATGTTGAATTCGTAATTGTCGTTGCTGATATTCGGAATCAGTATGTCGGCATTGATTTGGCTGACGGCTATGTGGTTCTTGTCAAACAGGCAGCTGTCGGTTTTTGCCGGTATGCTTTCGATGTCAAACGATGCGCGGCATTGGCGCAGCACGACAGCCTCGAATGCCAATTGGAATTTTTTAGGCTTTTGATTCGGCTTTTTGGGTTTTAAGGCATCGATAAGAAACTGCAGGTTAGTCGGACTGTCGGGCGTAGCTTTGGTGATATGGGCGTCAAGTCCGATAATTTCCGCATAATTGAAAACAATGGTCCGGTCCAGCAGCAGCGACTTGAGACTGATGCGAGCTCCCAGTTTGTCGATTTCGGCAAGCTGTTTTCCCGTTTTGTCCGGCAGGCTGACATCATAGACCACCACTTCGCTGATAGGGCTGAACGATACCTTCCCGATGGTCACGGAGGTGTTGAGCAAAGTGGACAATTCCTTTTCCGCAATCTGGCGGATTCGGTTTTGTGCCGAAGGCAGCGAGAGAAATATGTAAATGCCGGAATATATCACTACGAGCAACAGGAGCGTAGTGACCAGGAGGCTGCGGATGATTTTATATAAAACGAAAACAGTTTTTTTCATTTTCTTTGCTGTGGTGTTGGGCATTCACAAGAGGATGCCGTAATCTTTCCTCCGAAAAACGGGCGGGTGCGGCCTGTCGCCGCTGCGGATGCCGCATTTCTGTCGGTTATGCGGCTTCTTTACTGCAAAGGTATATATTTTTATGGTAAATCGGTGGTTTTCGTTTTGCTTTTATGCGCTAAAAATAAAGAAGTAAGTGGTAAATATGTTAAAATAAGTATTTTTGTGTGTTGTTTAAATAAATCGTGAAATTTTATATAAAATGAGTTTTGATTTTAAGAATTCTTTCTTAAATTTGCAAAGACTATCACGGACGGTCGGACGTCATAGTGGCGTTGGACGTCAATTTGTTAGGTTTAGAAAATGTTGACACGATGAAAAAATCGACAATTTGGATTCTTACGATAGTAATGGCGCTGACCTTTGTCGGCTTGCTCTATGTGCAGATCATGTATATGGAGGAGATGATAAAGATGCGCGAGCAACATTTCTCGGAAGGAGTGAAGCGCAGTTTGTATGCGCTGTCGACGGCTCTGGAACAGAACGAGACGAAAAAATATCTGGAAGAGGACCTGATGCTGGTCGATCCGACGCTTTTTGCCTCTTCCGACCCGTTGGGGCTGGATAAGAAAGGCAAATACGGACTGGAGAACGATTATAAGCTGTCAAAGCCCAAACAGGAGGATATGTCCGACAAGTTCGGCGAATTTCAGGAGGCGCTCAAGGGGCAGTATCTCTATCAGAAGGGATTACTCAACGAGGTGATTCTGACGATTCTGAACCAGTCGAGCACACGGCCCATCACGGAACGGGCGGATTCGGCTATCGTGAAGACCTATTTGCGTACGGAGTTGGACAACAACGGCATCAATCTTCCGTTCGAGTATGCCATTATTGACCGCCACGGCCGTATGGTGTACGAGTCGGAAAACTATGATTCGTCGGCCAAAAAGGAGGAAATCTTTACGCAGACGTTGTTCCCGAATGACCCGGAGTCGCGCCGGCATTACATGAATGTGTATTTCCCCGACAAGGACAAGTTTATATTCTCGTCGGTGACGTTCATGATTCCGGCTTTTGCCTTTACGGTGATTCTGTTGCTGATATTCCTGTTGACCATCATCATGGCATTCCGCCAGAAGAAACTGTCGGAAATGAAGAACGACTTTATCAACAACATGACGCACGAGTTCAAGACGCCTATCTCCACGATTTCGCTGGCGGCACAGATGCTTAACGACGATTCCGTGAGAATGAGTCCGAACATGATGCAGCATATTTCCACTGTCATCAACGATGAAACGAAACGTCTTCGTTTCCAGGTGGAAAAGGTATTGCAGATGTCGATGTTCGACCGTCAGAAGGCTACGCTCAAGTTGCAGGAAGTGGATGCCAACTCGGTCATTTATAACATTGTCAACACCTTTAAGCTGAAAGTGGAGAAATACGGTGGATGCATCAACGCATCGCTGGATGCGGACGACCCGATTGTCAATGTGGATGAAATGCACTTTACGAACGTGATATTCAATCTGCTCGACAATGCCGTGAAGTACCGTCGGGAGGATACCCCGCTGGAACTTAATGTGAAAACCCGGAATTTGCCAAACGGGCGTATTGAAATATCCATTCAGGACAATGGTATTGGCATGAAGAAAGACGATTTGAAAAAAATATTTGAAAAGTTCTACCGCGTTTCCACCGGAAACCGTCATGATGTCAAGGGCTTTGGGTTGGGATTGGCCTATGTCCACAAGATGATAACGGAACTGAAAGGGGATATCCGTGTGGAAAGTGAGTTGAACAAGGGTTCGAAATTTATCATTACATTACCAATAATAAACAGTTAGTATTATGGAAGAAAGATTGCGTATTTTGTTATGTGAAGATGATGAAAATCTCGGTATGTTATTGAGAGAATATCTTCAGGCGAAAGGTTTTAACGCAGATTTGTTTCCTGACGGCGAAGCCGGCTACAAGGCATTTTTGAAAGGCAAGTATGATTTGTGCGTTTTCGATGTCATGATGCCGAAAAAGGACGGATTCGCGCTGGCTCAGGAAGTACGTACCGTGAACAGCGAGGTGCCTATTATTTTCTTGACGGCTAAGTCGTTGAAAGAAGATATCCTGGAAGGTTTCAAATTGGGTGCCGACGACTATATCACCAAGCCGTTCAGCATGGAAGAGCTCGTTTTCAGAATTGAAGCTATCCTGCGCCGTGTGAAAGGCAAGAAGGGCAAGGAGATTACAATGTATAAGATTGGCAAGTTTACATTCGATACTCAGAAGCAAGTGCTGATGTTTGAAGACAAGATTACAAAACTGACGACGAAGGAATCGGAATTGCTCAGCTTGTTGTGCGCACATGTGAACGAAATTCTCGAACGTAACTTTGCGTTGAAGACGATATGGATTGACGACAACTATTTCAATGCTCGAAGCATGGATGTGTATATCACAAAGTTGCGTAAGCATTTGAAGGATGATCCGTCGATTGAGATTATCAATATCCATGGCAAGGGCTACAAGCTTATTGCTCCGGATGTGGAAGTGAAAGCAAAATAATATTCACTGTTGAAGGTATGAAAAAGCGGTGTGTCTGGTCAGGTCCGGCATGCCGCTTTTTGGTTTTTCTCGCTTTGGACACGGGAAACTCGCCGAAAAGAAAGAATTCACGTTGTAGTTGGCTGAAAATTAGAAAAATGTTTTGATATACCGGGCGGTTGTCCTATCTTTGTATATTGTGAAAAAAAATGAGGCATCTCACGGCGCTGTCTGTTTGTCAGCCGTGTCGCCGGTCATTGCGGTGCGAGTGCGCTGTCAGAAGGTATTAATGAAATAATTGCATGTGCGATATGAAAGTTTTATTGCGTGTTTATCAGTGGGTGATAGCAATGCCAATATTGTTGGTTGTGACAATATTGACGGCATTGATTACCATCTTTGGAAGTATGTTGGGAATGAGCCGTTCGTGGGGATATTATCCGGCTCACTTTTGGGCGAAACTTTGGTGTATCCTCATGTTTGTGAAAGTGGAGGTGAGAGGCCGCGAGAATATCGACAAGCGGACTTCCTATGTGTTTGTTGCCAATCATCAGGGGGCATACGACATCTTTCTGGTGTATGGCTATCTGAACCACAACTTCAAGTGGATGATGAAGAAAAGTCTTGAAAAAATTCCTTTTGTGGGCTATGCCTGCAAGATTTCAAAACATATCATGGTGGACCGTGCCAACACGGCGTCTTTGCCCGAAACCCTGGCGAAGGCCAAGGAAGTGCTGAGCGACGGGATGTCGCTGGTCGTTTTCCCGGAAGGCTCACGTACGCCCGACGGAAAGATGCACTCGTTCAAACGCGGAGCCTTTATGTTGGCTGGTGAATTCGGTCTGCCTATTGTGCCTCTTACCATCGACGGTTCGTTTGCCGTGTTGAGCAAGAGTGCGAAAAATATTAATCCCGGAAAAATAATCCTTACGATTCACAAACCGATTGTTCATGAAATGGACAAGGTGAAGAACAAGGAATATATGGAGCAGATCATGTCCCGCAGCTATGAGGCGATACAGAGTGCTCTGCCGGAAAAATATAATAAGTGTATGAACAAAATATCAGTTGCTTGTTGGGTTGCTGTATGTGCTGCGGCTGTCGCTGCCATGCCTGTAAAGGCAGAGGATGGCGGGCAGGTTGAACAGGCAGATTCTTTAAAGTTGGAAGTGTTGGCCGACAGTGTGTCGCCGGTAGCTGACACTGTAGCGGTAGCAAGCGATTCGGTGGCTGTCAAGAAAGGCTTTTTCAGAAAAATAGCCGATTATTTCGCTACTTCCAACCAGTATGATCCGACAAAAAAAATGGATTTCGGCATTATAGCCGGCCCTCATTACAGTTCGACGGTCGGTTTCGGTTTGGGTATTGTCGCTTCCGGACTTTATTCGCTCGACAAGAGCGACCCTACGCTGCCGTTGTCCAATTTGTCGCTTTTCGGCGACGTCACCACTACGGGTTTCCTCATGATCGGTGTCCGTGGCAACAATGTGTTTGCCCATAAGAAATATCGTCTGGATTATGGCGTATATGTATATACGTTCCCGTCCAATTTCTGGGGTATCGGTTACGAAAACGGTTCAAACGATGAGAACAAGACGTCCTATTCGCGGTTGAAGTTTGAGGCAAAGCCCCGCTTCTTGTTCCGTCTGTATGACAATCTGTTTTTGGGACCGATGCTGAATTTCCAATATGTCAACAATTCGAAGTTCAGCGACCATGGATTGACTCTTTTGGCCGGTCAGGACTTGAAATTCAATGCGCAGGGTGCAGGCGTTTCGCTGATGTACGATTCCCGCGACGTGATTGTCAATGCCACCCGCGGTTGGTTTGTGCAGTTGGACCAGATGTTTTATCCGTCGTTTTTGGGTAACAACCACGAATATTTTTACACCGACTTGACTGTTTCGACCTATCACAAGGCTTGGAAAGGAGCGGTTATTGCAGGCGAATATCATTCGCTGTTCAACTATAAGGATGTGCCTTGGCCGATGATGGCGCTTGTCGGCGGACCGAACCGTATGCGCGGTTACTATGAAGGGCGCTATCGTGACCGCAACATTATGGAAGCTCAGATAGAGCTTCGTCAGCATCTTTGGAAACGCCACGGCATGGTGGTGTGGTTTGGTGCTGCCAATGTCTTTCCGGAGTTCGACCGGATCAAGTTCCGCCAGACATTGTTGAACGGAGGTGTCGGCTATCGCTGGGCTTTCAAGCAGAATGTGAATGTCCGTCTGGATTTGGGCTTGACGAAGCATGGCGTAGGCTTTCTGTTCAATATCAACGAAGCATTTTGATAAATTGGCACAAACGCATAGCTAATTGAATTAAAATCGTTAATTTTGCAGACGTTTCAAAAAAAGTGGACATATGCTAAGAATTAAAAGGCTATATTTGTTTATGTTGCAAGGGTTTGTTCCCTTGTTCATGATGACATTCTGTATATGCCTTTTTATTGTCATGATGCAGTTTCTCTGGCGCTTTATCGATGATTTGGTTGGTAAGGGGTTGGAGACAAGCGTGATAGCTGAACTGTTCTTTTATGCGGCACTGACGATGGTTCCGATGGCCTTGCCGTTGGCTATCTTGTTGGCGTCGCTCATGCTGTTCGGAAATCTGGGCGAGCGATTTGAATTGACGGCCATGAAGGCGTCGGGCGTGTCGTTGATTAAGGTGATGAGTCCGCTGATTGTGCTGCTGGTGTTTATTGCCGTCGGAGCATTCTTTTTCCAGAACAATGTATTGCCGAAGGCGCAGGTAAAGATGTGGACGCTTCTTTATTCCATGCGCCAGAAGTCGCCGGAACTGGATATTCCGGAAGGGGTCTTCTATGACCAAATTACCGGCTACAACTTGTTTGTCCAGCAAAAGAACCGGGAGACGGGCGTTCTCTACGACTTGATGATTTACGATATGTCGTCGGGATTCAACAATGCGAGCATTATTCTGGCCGATTCCGGAAAACTGAGCTTTTCTCAGGACAAGCGGCATTTGTTTCTGCGCCTGTGGCAGGGTGAATCGTTTGAAAATCTGAAGGACCAGCAGGTGTCCCGTACGGGTGTGCCGTATCGCCGTGAGTCGTTTTCACTGAAGGAAATACTGATTCCGTTCGATGCGAATTTCAACCGCATGGACGACAGCAACATGCGTAACCAGTATATTGGTAAAAACATAAGGGAACTGCAACAGACCATCGACTCCGTAAATCTTCGCATCGACAGCGTGGGCAATGTTTACGGCCGTCAGTTGCAGGAGATAAATTATGTGGGAATCGTACCCTATGAGGGGAAGATTGTGGGCGGAAAATACACGCAGGTCAAGAATCATCCTGTGGCGGCAGCTTCCATAAAATTTAATGTGGATTCGGTGTTTGCCGGAAAATCCCTGCGCGAAAAGCAGCGTTATGTGTCGTCGGCTTTGGAACGTGCCCGCCAGACGAAAAACGAGTATGAGTTCAAAAGTTTTACGATCAGCGACGACAAACGGACCATACGCCGCCACCAGATAGAAATGCAGAAAAAATTCACGCTATCCATTGCCTGCCTGATATTTTTCTTTATCGGGGCTCCGCTGGGTGCCATTATCCGGAAAGGCGGTATCGGTATGCCGATTGTGATTTCTGTGTTCCTGTTTATTTTCTATTATATTATTGATACGGCCGGCTATAAAATGGCACGGGAAGGCCGTGTGGAAGTGTGGGAAGGAATGTGGGCAAGTACGGTTGTGCTTTTGCCGTTGGGCATCTTCCTTACGTATAAGGCCGTCAACGACTCCGATGTATTTAAAATTGAGGTCTATACCGATTTCTTCAAACGCCTGTTTGGCCGCAGCATGTTGCGGAAAGTGGAACTGAAGGAAGTTATTATGGACGACGTTGACAAGCAGGAAGCAGTCCGCCGGCTGGAGGAACTGGATGCCTCCTGTAACGAGTTCTTGCAGCATTACAGAAAGCCTCAGCCGTATCATGTGTATTGGCGGAAAGGCTATGACAGCAAATGGCTGCATGAGATTTCAGCTAAATTGGAAGCTACGGTGGATTATCTGTCTAACTCCGACAGTCAGCTCGTTATCAACAAGCTGATGGATTTCCCTGTTTTACGCTCGCTTTGGCTGTATCATCCTGCGAACAATTCGACTGTCGGAAATGTTATGATGATAGTGTTCCCGATAGGGCTTGTCGGCTACTTTATAGGGTTGCGTGTTCAGCGAGGACTGAAGCACGACCTTCAGACGGTGTCTGCCGTAAGCCGGGAGCTCATTACATTGATTCAAAAATAATTACATTATTATGGACAAGATACAACTGGACCGCATCGAAGATGCGATTGAAGATTTCAGAGATGGAAAATTTGTGATTGTCGTGGATGATGAGGACCGTGAGAATGAGGGCGACCTGATCATTGCTGCTGAAAAAATCACTCCGGAGAAAGTTAATTTCATGTTGAAGAATGCACGTGGCGTGCTGTGTGTGCCTCTTCCTATTTCCCGTTGTCAGGATTTGGAACTGGACGTGCAGGTGGCGAGCAACACTTCTATCCTTGGAACTCCGTTTACAATTACGGTCGACAAGCTTGAGGGTTGCACAACGGGCGTTTCAGCGCACGACCGGGCAGAAACAATCAAGGCCTTGGCCGATCCGAATTCCAAACCTTCTGATTTCGGCCGACCGGGACATATTAATCCGCTGTATGCGCAGGACAAGGGCGTTTTACGCCGTGCCGGACATACGGAAGCTACAGTCGACATGGCGCGTCTGGCCGGTTTGAATCCCGTCGGAGCATTGATGGAGATCATGAACGAGGACGGAACTATGGCACGCTTGCCGGAATTGCGCAAGATGGCAGACGAACACGGTCTGAAGCTTATTTCCATTAACGACCTGATTGCCTATCGACTGAAAGAGGAGTCCATTGTAGAAAAGGGAGAAATGGTAGACATGCCGACAGCATACGGCCATTTCAAACTGATTCCGTTCCGTCAGAAGTCGAATGGGCTTGAACATGTGGCTTTGGTTAAAGGTGAATGGAAAAAGGATGAGCCTATTTTGGTTCGTGTTCATTCATCCTGTGCTACGGGTGATATCTTCGGTTCCTACCGTTGCGACTGCGGACCGCAGCTGCACAAGGCTATGGAAATGATTGAAAAGGAAGGCCGGGGTGTCATTGTTTACCTTAATCAAGAGGGTAGAGGTATCGGCTTGATGAACAAAATGAAGGCCTACAAGCTGCAGGAAAACGGTATGGACACGGTGGAGGCTAATTTGTGTCTGGGCTTTAAGGCCGACGAGCGCGACTATGGTGTCGGCGCGAGCATCCTCCACGAACTGGGTGTTACGAAAATGCGTCTGATGTCCAACAATCCGTTGAAGCGCGTTGGTTTGGAAGGCTATGGTCTGACGATTGTTGAGAATGTTCCGGTTGAGATTCAACCGAATAAATACAACCGTTTTTACCTGCATACGAAAAAGGATCGCATGGGCCACGAACTGCATAATGTAGATTGATTGAATAGCTGATAGCTTGAGATATGAGATGGCGGAATAATTCGAGTTCCGCCATCTTTTTTTGTATTATGGTATGGGTGTTGTTGCGAAGCGGCTGTGGGTTAAAAACGGCATTAATAGAAGTTGGTGACAAGTAAACTGTGGCACATGAATTTGAAATTCATTCTTGTCGGTATCAGAAAAACGAAGCGGGGCACGCCGTTTGGCATGTCCCGCTTGATGTTATAACCTTGTTCTGGTTATTTCATGTTGTCGATATATTTCTTCAAAGCCTCGTTGGTCGGATCGAGTTCGAGGTATTTCAGATAGTAGGATTTTGCAGTAGCTGTATCCTTGTTTGCCAAATAATAAGAAGCTAAATACATGTAAGCTTCCATGAAGGCATCTTTTTTCTTTTCAGGATCGATAGCCGTATCTTTGTCGATGGTTTCCATCATTAAGTTGTAAGGTGCAACGGCAAGACCCTTTGAACGATCTGTTCCTTCGTATGTGAGAGCGATACGTGCCTTACGTTGTGCGATACGATAGTCTTCCGGAACTTTTACAAGTACAGAATCGATAACGGCATTAGCCTTTTCGTAGGCTGCATTTTTAATAGAGTCGTTCAATGCTGTTGCAACGACGTTTTGGTAGCGACCTGCGAGTATGTAAAGGTCGTTTGTTGAGTGGTCGCCTTTTTCAATGAACTGTGCAAAAAGTTCTGCTGACTTCAAGTGGTAGTTGGCAGCTTTGATGCTGTCAGTTGTAGAAGTTGCAGCTGAGCTGTATGCGCCACTCAGATCTTTCAGCAGTTCTACTTTGTCGGGGTTGATTTCTACAGCCTTTTCATATTCGCCGAGAGCCTGTTCTTCTTTGCCGAGAGCTTTCAGAACATCGCCATAAGTAGTGTAGTCGTTAGATGATAACAGGTTATCTTCAGATGCTGATTTGAACATTTCGACAGCTGATTTTTCAGCTTCTGCATATTGTCCCAAAGCAGCCTGGTTCAAGAATACCATACGTTTCATAAGGAACGCGTTCGGGTTCTTCTGAAGCTGTGCTTGAGCACGGCTGAGGGATTCCTGATAGTTCTTGCCGAAGTAAAGGAGAACTACGTAACGTTCGTCGTCCGAAGCAAAATGGTTCGGGTTGTCGATGACGTTCTTATATTGTTCTGCGGCTTTTGTCCATTGGTTGTTTTCGTAGTATTTTTCAGCCAATTCTCGTTGTGCAAGCGCTGAATTCGGATTCTTTGCTACGATTTCTTCCAATTTCTTGATAGCCACATCCGGATTGATGCGGAAATAAGTGTTGGCATATTTTACGTATGCGATAGGACGTTCAGCATCGAAAGTGATGGCCATTTCGTAGTAGCCGGCAGAGTCGCCATATTTTTGTTCGTCAGCAAACATGTCGCCTTCGAAAATATAGATGGCTGATTCTTGTTTGTCCTTTTTCTTAGCGTCTTTCAGCGCGTCGTTCCATTGTTTGTTGTATTTCACTTTGTCGGCATTGTAGTATGCACGGGCAATGTCAACGCGGATTTTTGCATCTTTTTTGTTGATTTTTTCTGCATCCTTGAAAAAGTCCTTGGCTGCATCTGCATTTCCCTTCTTCAAAGCTACTGCACCTTTACCGACATAGTTGTAGGCATATTCCGGATTGGCTTGAAGGCCAAGGTCGAAATATTTGGTAGCTTGGTCTAAGTTGCCTTTGTTCAATTCTATCCAACCCAGATAGTAGTAGGCTTCTGCCTTGTCGGTTGTTGCTTCGTCCAATGTCTGCAACAGCACGATTTCAGCGTTTTTTTCTTGTCCGGCTTGAAAATATTCAACGCCGTCTTTGTAACCGTCGGCATAGCTTGCAAATACAGAGCTGCCGAATAAGGCCAGTGCTAAAATAAATTTAAATTTCATTGTGTTAGTATTTATCGATTTTACATTTTTGTTAATACAAGGTTACTTGGCGTCGGGGCATTATGGCAGGAAGTATTCCTGTGTTAAGGATGATTTTTTGACTGATGACGCCTGTAAGGAAGGAATAGAATCCGTGTGGCAACGTACCGTTTGCTCCGATGCAGATGGCATAGATGCTTCTGTAGAGCGGATAGTCTCCCGTGTAGATGTAATATTGGTAAGGCTTGTAAGCTACCGGATTGTCGTTGCGGCGGATGCCCAATACCTTGATTTCCGTGGAAAGTTTGTTGTTGCCTTCGTAGGAAAGTTCGGTAGTGTCGTTGCGCTGGAGGCGTTCCATTTTTTGCTTCATGGCTGCCGTATCTGTTCCGTTGGCCATGCCGTCGAGATTTGTATTCAGCCAGGTTACGCCGATGACGCCCAGGGCATTTTTACGTTTCTTGACTACATCGATGACGGCCTGGTTGCTGCCTTGTGCAAATACATCCTTTGCAAAGAACTTGCCGTTGGTCAACGAGTCGCGCATGTATTTCACTGTGCTGGAATTCTCATGGTCGAACACCATCATTATCTTGCCCGACTTGTTCGGTGAGATTTCGTTCCAGTCTGTAACTTTTCCGAGGAGAATATCGCTGATGTCACCCAATGAGAGTTCTTCAATTGGATTCTCATTATTGACGATGAGCGCGATGGCATCAACGGCAATCTGCTGGGTTTTTACATTTTTCTTCTTGCTTTCCAGATAGTCAATCTTGTCTTGTGACAATTTGTGCGGGATGACGATGAGCCGTGTGCTGGTGGCCAGCAATGAATCGACGGCTTCAGCTTCACTTACATAGTAGGGCACGATGCTGGCTTCAGGATAGGTATATTCAAAAACATCGATTTCCTGATTCATGATGTTTTCAAAACTTTGGTCGCACATGACGGATGTCACACCGCTGGTGCTTGTTTCAATGGTCTGACGTTTGTTGCATGAGCAGAATGACATTGCTGCGACAGTGGCAAATAGGAATAGTTTCTTCAGTTTCATGCTAAATTGTTTTTATGTTTTTAATTGTAGTCCATACCTTTGAATTGGCGGTATCCTCTGTAGATGCCGTACACGATGAACAGGGCGCCAAGCGAATAGTATAATGCAGGTGAATCCCATTGGAAGAAGTTCATCAGCATCAGTACTCCCATTCCCAAATATATGAGAATCATGAGTATTCCGAACAGCCATCTTGCCGAAATGGGCGTTTTGTTTGTGTTTTTATCCATTCTGTTAGTTTTTATGTTTCAAGTGCATTCGGTATGGCAGATCTTTACCCGAAGCATGCCTGATTTCAAACGATTGTTTTACGATAATGTTTAATTTTTAACTTGACATTGTAAAGTTACTCAAAAATCATTTACAAATAGGCGCAACAAGTGAGTTTTTATAATTCTTAACCATTTTTGTGCTTCTCATTGTCAAAATGAAAAAAAGGAAATTCGTTTTGCTGAATTTCCTTTCCTGGAGCCTCGAATGGGACTCGAACCCATGACCTTTTCGTTACGAATGAAATGCTCTACCGACTGAGCTATCGAGGCGAAAATTATGCCGTCGTTTTTTGACGGCACAAAGTTATACTTTATTTTTTAATCTGCACTATTTATTCACGCTTTTTTTACTGAATGCGGCAATAACTTTTGCATTTTTTATATCGAGTACAGCCATTGACAGGGTCGAAACCTGTGGTGTGACTGCTGTTATCACATCTTTCTGCTCGTAATAATTGTTGATAGTTTCTATCGTTATGTCGACGGGCACAAGAATAAATTCTTCGTCGTCAGCTGTTACTTGAGTCTTGTTGTCGGAAATTAATTCCTTCAGGAAGGAGCGCATGCCCGAGAAAGTGTATGACTTTGTCGAACTGTCGTAAGTTGCGTAGAAGGAGTTGGTGTTATCCACGACTTTACTGTTGGCGAAAAAGTCGTCTTTTTCCGATGCTCTGACCATCAGCAGATATTTCGGGGGTGTTATGTTCTTGTCGTTGGCGATTTCTATGACCGGAATCTTCAAGCTCAGGCTGCTAAGCACTGTAATTCCCTGATTCTGATGTCCGTAGTAAGTATCAAGAAGGGCTTGTGTCGGGAATGTGATTTTTGCTTCATATCCGACTGGCGATTGAACGACAACTTCTCCTTGGGCTACGCGCTGCTTGATGGCGTCGGAGGATGTGGATTGAATGTTGTTGTTTGTCACAATTTCCGGAGATACGGCAAAATATTGTCCCGAATACTTCATGATGGTGTCGTTGCCTTCGTCCGTCTTTTCATGCTTGCTGTAGAAAAGATTGAGATAAGTTGATTCGATAGGGATTACTGAGCCACTGCCGTAGGAGGTTGTTGCATAGATACCTTTAAAGGCATCAGCAAAAAGTTCCGGATCAGAGAATGTCGATGGCGACTGCTTGTAGAGCGTGAACAGGTCTTTTCCCAGCTGTTTCGGAAGGTCTACCTCCACAATGCAATAGTGGTACACATTGTTATAGTAGTCTTTTGTGTAGATGCTGTTCGACATTGTGTAGGATGTGCTGCCCAACAAGTCCGATTCCGAATAGTATTCGCTCGGGTTGAAGTCGCTGTAAATCGGGTATGGCAGGCGTTTGTTGAGTCGGTATACGTTTACACGCATGGGGGCAAGCGTATCGCCGACGATATCTTCAACCGGTACTGTCATGACGAGTTTCAGGGAGTCGATGTTGTCGGCTGTCACGTTCGTTGTGTCAATGACACTCGACGGCATGAATTCGGTGACAAAATCGGAGGACAAAGTTCCGTACTCCGAAGTGTGAAGTTTTCCAAGCAACTTGGTGACGGTCCGGGCCTGAATCTTACTGGTGGCGACGGATTCACCGCTTATTGTGAACGACGAGTCAACAACCAGCGACATGTCAGTCTCGAGTATGGAATTTCCGATGTTGTTGTCATCGCAAGCTGTAGTCGCAGCGAACAGGGCTGCGGCTCCAAGCATAAAATGAAAAAATTTCATGATTGTAGATGAGTGTGCTATAGGGTTTTGTAAAATTCGGCACAACGATCGATGTTATTGTCTATGTTTTCATCATAAGGCAAGAACGGAATGTTGTGTTCTTTTATAAATTCGATAATTTCCGGGTTGACGTCTTTACATTGCTGGATTACGCCGTCAGCATGCTGAAGAGCCAATTTTGCCAGGGTCGTAAAATTTACCGGCTTGCCTGAAATGGATTTGAGGTCATCGTCGTTGAAACCTTCCATTCGCAACTTTTCTTCGAAACGCGGGTCGAGACATCCTTCGAATGACGAGCCGAAAAGCGAATAAACAATTTTTGAATTGCGGAACGACGGGTCGTCGGCATAGACTTTCTTGATGTAAAGCGGTGCCAATGCGGAAATCCATCCTTGACAGTGGACGATGTTGGCTTCCCAACGGAGCTTCTTTACGGTTTCGATGGTGCCTCTTACGAAGAAGATGCAGCGCTCGTCGTTCAGCTCAGGCGTAAGTTCTGTTTCCAGACCTTTGTCCGGGTTGCGTTGGAAATAGTCGTCGTTGTAGATGAAGTACACTTGCATTCTGGCGGGTTGCAATGTGGCTACTTTGATAATCAGAGGGTGGTCGGTGTCATCGATAATCAAGTTCATTCCTGAGAGACGAATGACTTCATGCAACTGGTTGCGTCGTTCGTTGATGCAGCCGTATTTTGGCATGAATGTCCTCACTTCATAGCCTCGTTCCTGCATGCCGTGCGGCATGTCATGTCCCATTATTGACATTTCTGAATCGGGGAGATAAGGTTTGATCTCTTGACTTATAAATAATACCTTGCCGTTACTCATAATTTATCTGATTATTGGTGCAAAGATAGTAAAAACTTTCAAATTATAAAAATATTTCGGTTAAGCCTCTGTTCAAAAGGCCTTAAAAGAAATAAAAAACAATAAAATGCAATTTTGCCCGCCTATGGTTTTTCTATGTGACAAATATTTATTTCCTTTGCACCGTTTTATTTGAATCGTATGAAAGTAATTAAAACGGTAAGAGAATTGAAGCAGGCTGTTTCAGAGCTGAAGCAGGCTGGTAAAGTGGTCGGACTGGTTCCGACTATGGGGGCGTTGCACGCAGGTCACATGTCGCTTGTCGACAGGGCCCGTCGCGAAAACGATGTTGTGGTCGTGAGCGTGTTTGTCAATCCGACACAGTTTAACAATAAAGAGGATTTGCGCACATATCCCCGTACGGAAGAGCGCGATTGCCAAATGCTGGAAGCTGCGGGCTGCGACATTGTGTTTATGCCGACGGTCGAGGAAATCTATCCGGAACCGGATAACCGGGTGTTTGACTTGGGGCCGGTGGCTGAAGTGATGGAAGGAAAGTACCGTCCGGGACATTTCAACGGTGTGGCACAGATTGTAAGCAAGCTGTTTAGCTTTGTGACTCCCGACCGTGCCTATTTCGGTGAAAAGGACTTTCAGCAGATTGCAGTTATCCGCCGTATGGTGGAACTGGAAGGCTTCAAGTTGGAAATTGTGGCCTGTCCAATCAAGCGTGAGGACGACGGTCTGGCCTTGAGCAGCCGTAACGTGCGTCTTACGCCCGAACAGAGAAAGATTGCGCCGAACATTGCAAAAGTTTTGGCCGAAAGTTGTACCTTTGCACAATCGCATACTGTAGCGGAAACAATCCAATATGTGGTCAGCAATGTAAACCGTTTCCCGTTTATGGAGGTGGAATACTACGAAATCGTTGACGGCAATACCTTGCAGCCTGTCAAGGACTGGGCAGATGCTGACTATGTGGTTGGTTGTATCACGGTGTATTGCGGCGATGTCCGTTTGATAGACAATATCGCATACAAAAAGAAATAAACTACAAAACGATTCAAAAGAAAGATGCAGATTGAAGTTTTGAAATCCAAGATTCATCGTGCAACGGTGACGAATGCCGACCTGAACTATATCGGCAGCATTACGATTGACGAGGATTTGATGGATGCGGCAGGCATAATTGCCAATGAGCGTGTCTATATTGTAGACAACAACAATGGAGAACGTATTGACACTTATGTGATTCCCGGTAAACGCGGTGCCGGCGACATCTGCCTGAACGGGGCAGCTGCACGCAAGGTTTATCCGGGCGACGTCGTGATAATCATGGCTTATGCGACGATGGATTTCGAGGAAGCCAAGACTTTCCAGCCGAAAGTCGTGTTCCCGGAACCGGGTACGAATAAACTGACAAAGTAAGAACGATAAAAATAGAGGATAATACCAATGTTTGAAAATTTAAGTGAGAGACTCGAGAGATCCTTTAAGCTTCTTAAGGGACAAGGCAAAATCACTGAAATCAACGTAGCGGAAACATTGAAGGATGTCCGCCGTGCATTGCTTGATGCCGACGTCAACTATAACGTGGCAAAGCAGTTCACCGACACTGTCAAGCAGAAGGCGTTGGGTCAGAATGTGATTAATGCCATCAAGCCGAGCGAGTTGATGGTGAAGATTGTTCACGACGAACTCGCATCACTCATGGGTGGAGAAACTGCTGAAGTGAATCTTTCGGGAAATCCGGCTGTCATTTTGATGTCGGGTCTGCAAGGTTCCGGTAAGACTACGTTCTCCGGTAAGCTGGCTAAGAAATTCAAAAGTGAAAAGGGAAAACGCCCTTTGCTGGTGGCTTGCGACGTGTATCGTCCTGCGGCTATCGACCAGTTGAAGGTGTTGGGCGAACAAATCAATGTCCCTGTCTACACGGAACCTGATTCAAAGAACCCGGTTGAAATTGCCAAGAACGCTATCCAATATGCCAAGGCTCACAACAACGACCTTGTGATTGTCGATACTGCCGGACGTCTGGCTGTCGACGAGGAAATGATGAACGAGATTGAAGCCATCAAAAAGGCTATCAATCCGCAGGAAACCTTGTTCGTTGTCGACTCGATGACCGGTCAGGATGCCGTGAACACGGCAAAGGAATTCAACGAGCGTTTGGATTTCGACGGCGTTGTTCTGACAAAGCTCGACGGTGATACCCGCGGTGGTGCCGCTTTGTCAATTCGCACGGTGGTGAAGAAGCCTATCAAGTTTGTCGGTACGGGCGAGAAGATGGAAGCTATCGACTTGTTCCACCCGGCACGTATGGCTGACCGTATTCTTGGTATGGGTGATATCGTTTCACTTGTTGAGCGTGCCCAGCAGCAATACGACGAAGAGGAAGCCCGCCGCTTGCAGAAGAAGATTGCCAAGAACCAGTTTGACTTCAACGACTTCCTGGCACAGATTGCCCAAATCAAGAAGATGGGTAACCTGAAGGAACTTGCATCCATGATTCCGGGTGTAGGTAAGGCTATCAAGGATATTGATATCGACGACAATGCATTCAAGGGTATTGAAGCGATTATCTATTCCATGACACCGGAAGAACGCAAGAATCCGGAAATCATCAACGGAAGCCGCCGTCAACGCATTGCCAAGGGTAGCGGTACTTCCATTCAGGAGGTGAACCGCCTGTTGAAGCAATTCGAAGGTACACGCAAGATGATGAAGATGGCCACAACGATGAAGCCGTCAAACATTATGAAAAATATGCGTCGCCGCTAATGGGATGCAAATGATATATACGAACGGACGAGGGCACATGGCTTTCGTCCGTTTTTTTGTTCTGTGTCTCTTCCAATATTGGCTTTTGAACGAAAATTTGTATATTTGTAGAATATAGGATGCGCCTTGGCATAGCCAAATTTGAAAACTATGTTCTCAATTTGTCTCTGCTCTCGCCTTTCACTATATTTGTAGAATATAGGATGCGGCTCGGAATAAAAAATAATTGAAACAAGTTTCATTATTTATTCTCCGCTCGCCTTTCGCTATATTTGTAAAATATCGGAAACTACTTAAGTAAGAATTGATATATGGAGTTAATTGACGGAAAAAAGATTGCTGATACCATCAAGCAGGAGATTGCCGCTGAAGTGGCACAGATGGTAGCAGAAGGTAAGAAAAAGCCGCATTTGGCAGCTATCCTTGTCGGACACGACGGAGGTAGCGAAACGTATGTGGCTCACAAAGTGAAGGCTTGCGAACAGTGCGGCTTTAATTCTACGGTTATCCGCTATGAGGATACAGTGACAGAAGCCGAATTGCTTGAAGCGATTGCAAAACTTAACGCTGACGACGATGTGGACGGATTTATCGTACAACTCCCGTTGCCGAAGCACATCAACGAGCAGAAAATTATTGAAGCCATCGATTTCAAAAAGGATGTCGACGGTTTCCATCCGATTAATGTGGGACGAATGTCCATTGGTCTGCCTTGCTTTGTTTCTGCTACTCCGCAGGGCATTTTGGAACTTTTGGCGCGCTACAACATCAATACGAAAGGCGCCAACTGCGTGGTGCTTGGTCGTAGCAACATTGTCGGTAAGCCGGTGGCTTCCCTGATGATGCAGAAGGCCGTGCCGGGCGATGCAACCGTAACCGTTTGCCACAGCCGCACGAAAGATATCAAGAGCTACTGTCTGAATGCCGATATCATTATTGCTGCTTTGGGTTCACCGGGCTTCCTTACTGAAGATATGGTGAAGGAAGGCGCAGTGGTTATCGACGTAGGAACAACACGTGTTCCGTCGACCGAAACAAAGAGCGGTTTCCGTCTCAAAGGTGACGTCGATTTTGAAAAGGTAGCGCCGAAGTGCTCTTACATTACCCCTGTGCCGGGCGGTGTAGGTCCGATGACTATCGTTTCTTTGATGAAGAACACTTTGCTTGCAGCACAACACAAAATTTACTAACGGATGACACTGCTTGTCTATCTGATTTCGCTGTTGCAGTTCCTGACAGGGACGGACGATGTGTCGCTGGTTTTTGCCGGCGATGCCATGCAGCATGAGCGTCAGATAAAGGCGGCTGCCGTCAGTGGCGGCGGTCATGATTATAAGGCGTGTTTCCGCCATGTGGCCGATTATGTCGGCAGTGCGGATTACGCCGTGGTCAACTTGGAATGCCCGCTGGGGGGAAAACCCTATGCGGGCTATCCTTGTTTCAGCGCTCCCGACGAATTTGCCGAGGCTTTGCGTGACGCAGGCTTTGACTTGTTTCTTCAGGCCAACAACCATTGCCTTGATCGCAGGGACAAGGGATTGCGTCGTACGCTTGACTGGCTTGACGAAATGGGCATGCCGCATATTGGAACTTATCGGAATGCTGACGACCGGAAGCAGCGTCAGGTGTTCCTGACTACCATAAAAGGCATTCGCTTTGCTTTTCTCAATTATACTTACGGAACCAACGGATTCCAGCCGGACGGAACGGTGGTCAATTATATTGACAAGCCGCAGATGCGTGCCGACATTGCTGCTGCACGAAAGCAGGGGGCGGAAATGGTGGTTGTTTGTATTCATTGGGGAGTGGAATATAAGCTTGTCCAGAATCGAGAACAGGAACAGTTGGCTGATTTTCTGGTTGGAGAAGGTGTTGACATGGTTATCGGCGGTCATCCGCACGTTATTCAGCCGATGGAGATACGTCGCAACGCAAAGACGGGAAAGGATGTGCTGGTGGTGTATTCCTTGGGTAATTTCATATCTGCCATGCGCACGACGGACACTCGTGGCGGGGCAATGGTGAAGGTGGCTGTCGGTCGCGACAGTGAGGGCCGACCATACTTGAAAGGTGCGGAATACAAACTCGTTTTTGTGCAGCAGCCGTCGGGAACCGGTAATTTTGAATTGATTCCTGCCGATAAAACGGAGCTTTTGCGGGAAGACATGAAACCTTATTTTCGAAGTTTCACAGAGAATGCCTACCGGATTTTCGATAAATATAACGTCAACGTGCCCGAAGACTGGACAGTTCCGTTAAAGCCGGTTTGTCCTTTGGTGCCGGCTGATGACAAATTGTAAAAAATATTTTATTGGCTTTTAGCACTTTGTGAAATTGATTGGAAATTTTGTTTCAAAATATTTGCACGGTTCAAAAAAACGCCATATCTTTGCACACGTAAAACAAACATGGTGAGGGTAGCTCAGTTGGTTAGAGCATCGGATTGTGGTTCCGAGGGTCGAGGGTTCGAGCCCCTTTCTTCACCCAAAAGACAAGCGAGATTGCACAGCAGTCTCGCTTTTTTGTTGCGCCAGGTGTCGCATTTCGACAGGCGGCAAGTGCGGAAATGGGGGGGTCAATAAGTGTAGTCGTTTTTTGCCTTGATACTTGGAATATTATTTGTTCTGATTGGTTGCAACTGTATCTAAGTTTTTATGAATACTTGTTGCTAAGATGGTTTTCAACTAGATGGATAATAGGCGCGTGGCATATTCTATAGAAAACTTTTGCAAATGTTTGATATCCTTCGGGGCCGACAATAATATCTTTTGACTCTATCCCCATGTCCTTTAATTTTGCAAGATTTCGTTTATAATAAAATTCAAATAAATTCCATCTGTATTGTTCGGGATTAATATTAGGATGGTTGGTGGCTAATTCATCTGTAGAGCAAATAAATGAAAAAACTGCATTGGGAAACTGCTGAAATTTTTCAATAAGCCATTGGCACATTTGAAAGAATGCATTACTGCCCAACGGCTGATTCTCATTAAGTTTACTAATGAAAATGTCTGCAATCTCTAATTCGACAAATTCTTGCGGAATATGAAAGGTATCAAATTTTTCGTTGTCTTCGTAAAAACTGAGGGCAACCACTAAATGATTGCCCTCGTTATCTGGGATTAATATCTCTATTGGTTCTATTTATTCGCTAAGTATTTTACGATACTTATCACAAATATTTTTCATGCGCTCCTTCTTTTTCCGTTGCGCTTTCTCTATGAAAGCGACTAACTCCTTAGAAGGATTAGGGATTCGGATAGTGTTTGTCGTTTCCATACTAATTATAAAGTTATATTCGTTGTTGCAAAGTTGCAACTTTTTATTCGAATATCAAGTTTTTAGGTGATAAATGTTATAGTAGGGACTATTGGGATAATCAACGAAGTAGCCTTGTGGAGCGGTTGATATTATGTCGTCAGTCAGATATGTGTTATAGAAAGTTTTGTGTAGACGATTTTAGAGCAGGATCAGGTCAGATCCGTTTTCATCTTTCAGCTTTTTGCGAAGACGGTAGCGCACGGTATAGACGCTGGATATTTCAATGTTGAACATTTGGCTGATGTGCTGCACTTCCATATTCATGTAGAAGCACAACAAATATTTCATATCTGTCGGGGTAATCCTGTTTTCTGCCAAATTTAAAATTTCCTGTAGATTGTCGTTTTCGCACAAACGTGCCAGTTTTTCTTGATAAAAGGCTTTACATTCCGGCACAATCTGTGAGCTGGAAATAACATCTTCAAGTTTATTGACAATAGCTTTTACAATGTGATTTGAGATATGTCTTCGGTTTGAGGTCATCCATTAATTTTTTTCAAAGCAAAAATAAAGTTTAAGGAGAATATAGAATATAGACAAATATAGATAAACAAACTTTTAAAGATTCCATTGGATAAAAAACTCTATGTCAGAAACCGAAAAGCTGCACTGTCACGGAATTTTTTGCGAAGGCGGTAGCGTACGGTGTAGACACTTGCCGGCTCTACATTGAACAGGCTTGCAATGTCGCGCGCGTCCATGTTGATGTAGAAGCAGAGTGTATATTTTACGTCCATTACCGTCATCTTGGCACTGACTTGGGCAAAGTTCCGTTCCAGTTCGTCGGCATTGAGCAATTTGAGTTTTGCCAAATAGCTGTTCTTTTGTTCGTCTGTCAATACGGAATGGGTGAGAATATCGTTGATTTTCACAATGCCTGAGGCGAAGATTCCGCCGGCAGGCGGCGTGCCTTGTTTTGACTGTGAGGCTTCCTGTCGTTCAAGTGTGCTTTGCAGTTCCTTCGAACGCAACTCAGCGAGGAGGGCCATTTCATACCATTTCTGTTCCAAATTTTTCTTTTTCTGCCGGAAAATGATGTAAAGCAGTGCGATGGCGATGATGAGAATGCCTATGCAGATACTGAGCAGCCACGTGCGCGTGCGTGAAGCTTCGTTCAGCTTTTCCAGGTTGAGTATTTCGTTTTCCTTTTTTTCAACGTCATAGGCTATTTCCATTTTTTTCAAAGCATCCGCTTTTTCAATGTCGAAGCGTTTCCGATAGTTTTCGTTCAGCAGCTTCTGATATTTCAGGGCTTCCTTATAGCGTCCGGTTGCTTCATAGATGTCAACCAGCAGACTGTAGGCTTCACCGCGTTCGGTGATGAGTGAATTGTAGGATTCAGCTTCGTCAAGCAGTTTCACAACCTCCAGTATGCGCTTTTCAGCCAAATCGTATTTCTTTTGTCTGAAATAGATATTGGCTTCCAAATCGTATACACTTATTTCCACTTCTTTGCGGAAATGTCCGGCAGCAGGACGGGCCTCCATGGCTTTGTGAAGATAATGTCGTACGCTGTCGTTCATGGGAGGGTTGCAGTCGTCAAACAGTACGGCAATGTTATAGTAGTTCCACGACGGCATGGCCTTGGGCGGTAACTGGTCGGGATATTGCTCGATGATGCCGATGGTGCGTCGGGAATAGGCTATGGCAGAATCGAGATAGGCCTTGTTGTCGGGATTCTTGTCGTGCAGGGTTGCATATTTTGTCGTTGCAACGGAGAGATAGTCGTAAAGGCAGGCAGGAGTAGGCGATTTCTGGCACAGTTTGTTCATTTGCACCAGAATGCGGTCGAGTCCGTCAGTGTCGAGTATTTGCAGGAGTCCGACGGCCAACTGGTAAAGACAGGAGGAAATCTCCGTTTCATAGCCCCCGAGTGATTCGAAAAGCCGTATGGCCGTGTAGAAATAACTGTGACCTTTGGTTATGCTGCCGATGGCAATTTCCGTGTCTCCGGCCATTTTGTAGAGATAGGCCTTGACAACGGTGTCCGTGCTTTGTTCGATATAGAGCAGTGCAGAGTCGAGCATTATCATTTTTTCATCCAGCTTTTCCTGCTGTCCCCAGCAGACGGCAATGTTGCGGTAGAGCCAGGCAATGTCGCCGGCATCCAACTTTTTCCTGTTCTTTTTGGCGTAGGGCAGAATCTTGTTTTGCATCAGTTGTGCTTTTTCTTGTGCGGAAAGCGCATCGTTGAATATGACTATGCTTGTGGCAGAGTCAATGGCTTCTGTCGGGTTGCCGGTCAGTTTCTTTGTCAGCGCCTTTTCGGCCTTTTGGTATTCATTGCCGGAAGCTGCAAGAACGAAAGGTAGCAGCAGTATGGAAACGGCAAAAAGCAGGAGTTGTTTCATAGCATTCTTCAGTCTGTGCTTTTTGGTGGATTGAAACCCTATATTTACAAGAGGTACGGAAAGACGAAAGCAGAAAACCAAACTTGTTTGAGTTTTATGCTAAGACGCATCCTATATTCTACAAATATAGCGAATTATATAAAATAAAAAAAGCAGGCGAAGCATTTTTTGCTTACGCCTGCTTGGGTATTGTGCTTAAATGCGTTTTTTGTAGCTGATAACGGCAAAGAATGTAAAGACAACCGTGAAGCATCCCAAATAGATAAACGACGGGTAGACGTCGAAGAAGCCACTGCCTTTCAGGTATACGGCTCTCATGACTTCTATGAAGTATTTGGGCGGTATGAATACGGCTATCAGCTGAGCCCATTCCGGCATGGATTCAATGGGGGTGAGCAGACCGCTCATCAGGATGAACACCATGATAAAGAAGAACATCACAAACATGGCCTGCTGCATCGAGCTGGATATGTTGGAGATGATTTGTCCGAAACTGGAAATGACGAATGTGAATATCAGTGAATTCAAATAGATGATCCACACGGGTCCTACGGGTGACAGGCCATAAATGTATTTGGCGATGATCAGAGCTATGGTCAGGATGAACTGCCCCATAATCCAGTAGGGAATCAGCTTGCCGAAAGTAAAGGTAAGCTTGTTGACGGGCGTGACATTGATCTGCTCGATGGTTCCCTGTTCCTTTTCCTTAACGATATTGAGTGTCGGAAGAGCAGAACAGACGATAATGATGAGCATCACCATCAATGCCGGAATCATAAAGTAGCGGTAGTTTTCCGTTTCGTTGTATAGATTTCTCACCGTGATGAGTTCGGTGGCGTTGACCGCAGCTCCTTTTTCTCCCAACTTGTCCTGGATGGTTGACAGCAGAATCTGGGTGAGATAGCCGCTTCCGGCGCTGCCTTTCGATGCGTCGACGGCATTGGCCGTAATTGATAGTTCGGGCCGCACCCCGTTTCCCAGTTCTTTTTCAAAATCGCGGGGTATTTCCAAAATGATGTCCACATCGTTTTGGTCCATGGCTTCCATGGCATTATCGAACGATTTGGGCATGGCTTTCAGCCGGAAATAGGTGGAATGGTTGACTTTGTCAATAAACAGCCGAGAGAATGAACTGTTGTCGTTGTCGATAATGCCGATGTTGATATTCTTGAAGTCGAAGTTGGCCACTAAGGGTATGATGAGCATGATGATGACCGGAAATATCACAATCATGCGTGGCAGAAACGGGTCGCGTAAGAATTGCTTGAATTCTTTTTCCAGAAGAAAACCGAGTGTTCTCATTGCTGTTATCCTATTTTGTCGTTAAACTTCTTCAATGCTACAATTATCAGTACGACGGTCATGGCTACAAGTATGACGGTCTGTTGTATGACGGCGCTGAAGGGAAGCCCTTCAATCATCAGTTTGCGCATGGCGTCGATATACCAGCGGGCAGGTACGATGGTAGAAAGGTATTGCAGCGCTACCGGGATGTTCTCGATAGGGAAAATCAGTCCGGAGAGCATGATGACCGGAATAATCATTACCACCGCACAGATGATGATGGCGGTGACCTGATTGCTGGCTAATGTTGATACGCAGACCCCTAAGGCGAGCGAAAGCAGGATATAGAGCAGGGATATGCAGCAAATGGCAGTCAGGCTTCCTTCCATCGGTACGTTCAGCAGATATTTTGCAAGGACCAGAATGGTGATAAGATTCAGACACGACAGCAAAAAATAGGGTATCATCTTTGCGCCAATCACAATCAGCGGTCGGATGGGCGATACCAACAGCAGTTCCATTGTTCCGGTCTCCTTTTCTCGCACGATGGAAATGGAGGTAATCATGGAGCATATAATCAGAATGATAAGACCGAGTATGCCGGGAACAAACGTGTAGGAGCTGAACAGCTGGGGATTGTAGAGCATTTTTGTCTGAATGTCGACCGGTAGCGACTGGCTGAGGTTGAGCCGGTTGCTGATAATGGTTTTGACATAGTTGGCTGCCATGTTGGAAATGACCGTATTGGAGGCGTCGGTGGCAATGCCGATACCTGTTTTTCCGGGTTCGTTACCGGCCAGAATCCGGTCGATGTCGTCGCTGACAATGACGGCTACGTCGATTTCTCCTTTTTTCATCAGACGGTCGATGTCGTCCGTACTGTCGAGATATCCTTTAAAGGTGATGTAGGAGTTGTGCTGAAGGTCTGTGGCTATCTGTTCGGTAGTCAGCGTGCGGTTGGGGGAGTATATCGCCACGTCGACATTGTTCACCTCCATGGAGATGGCAAAGCCGAACAATACGATTTGCATGACAGGCATCATGATGATGATAAGCATCGTGCGGCTGTCGCGCAGAATCTGCAGCGTTTCTTTTTTTACGAATACAAAAAATCGGTTCATAGCGGTCAGTTTCTTTTTGCGGTCAGTGCCAAAGTGCGAAACACTTCGTCGACGGTGTTGACATTGTAGGCGTTTTTCAAATTTTCGGGAGTGTCGAGTGCACGGATTTCGCCGTCGACCATCATGGAAATGCGGTCGCAATATTCCGCTTCGTCCATGTAGTGGGTAGTGACGAACACGGTCACTCCGCGTGATGCCGATTCATAAATCATTTCCCAGAACCTTCTGCGTGTGGAGGGGTCGACGCCACCGGTCGGCTCGTCGAGAAAGACGAGTTGCGGATTGTGGAACGACGCGACGGAAAACGCCAGTTTCTGTTTCTCACCCAGCGGAAGTGCGCCGACGAGGGTGTTGGCCTTGGTTTCAATGCCGAGTGAAGTCAGCAGCACTTTTGACTTTTCGGCGATTTCCGGCCTGCGCATGCCGTAGATTCCGGCAAACAGACGTATGTTTTCGTTTACCGTCAAGTCGTTGTAGAGCGAAAAACGCTGGCTCATATAGCCGATGTTGCGTTTCAGCTGTTCGGACTGTGTCAGAATGTCGTAACCCACAACCGTGCCGCTTCCCGACGTGGGAAGGCTCAGGCCGCACAGCATACGTATCGCCGTACTTTTTCCGGCACCGTTGGCACCTAAAAAACCGAATATCTCTCCGCGCTTGACTTGGAAAGTGATGTTGTTGACGGCCGTGAAGTCGCCAAATCGTTTGGTCAGGTTTTTAACGTCAATGATGTTGTCCATGTTCGTTAGCTGTTTATCAGGTTCATGAAGCAGTCCTCAACGGTAGCTTCAGCCGGAATAATTTCCGTTTGTTCGCCGGTAGCGTTTTCGATGTGCCTTTTCAGTTCGGCAATGTCGGGCGTCAGGTCCTTGAATAGCATGTGCAGGGTGTTGCCGAATGAGTAGCACGATTCTGTACCGGCCCATTCCCGTGTGGCAAGCAGCGTGGCATATTTCTTGGCACAATGAATTTCGTAGACGGGTTTCCCGAAATTGCTGATGATGGATTGCGGTGTGCCTGTTTGCAGGAAAGTTCCGTCGTAGAACAGGCCGATATTGTCGCAAAGCGATGCTTCGTCCATGTAGGAAGTGGTAAGCACGATGCTTGTCCCGCTGCGTTTGATGTCGGCAAGAATGTTCCAGAATTCCATGCGCGACAACGGGTCGACACCTCTTGTCGGTTCATCGAGAATCAGCAGTTCCGGCTGATGGATCAGCGCACACGAAAGGGCGAGTTTCTGTTTCATGCCTCCGGACAGTTTTCCGGCCCGGCGTTTTTTAAACGGGGCAAGCTGTCGGAAAACAGGTTCGATGAGCGCGTAGCTTTCCTCAATGGTCGTGTTGAAGAGTGAGGCATAGAACTCCAGATTCTCTTCAACGCTCAAATCCGGATAGAGGGAAAAGTTTTCCGGCATATAGCCGATGCGCTTGCGCAGGCGGCGGTAGTCCTTTTGCAGGTCGAGTCCCAGCAGCGTGGCTTTGCCTCCGTCGGGATTGATGAGGGTAGCCAGGGTTCGTATAAGGGTGGATTTCCCCGCCCCGTCAGGACCGATGATACCGAAAATGGTGCCTTCGTCCACTTCAAAACTTACGCCTTTCAGCACCTTGTTCCGATGGAAACTTTTAGTCAGTCCGTCGGTGATGATGGTTTTCATAGCCGCAGTCGTTTATAGGGACACTTCTCCATATGTGCCGATTTTGATTCGGCCGTCGTTTTTCACCGCTATCTTGACTGCGTACACCAGGTCGGCACGCGATTCTTTTGTCTGAATGTTTTTAGGGGTGAATTCGTGGTCGGCGGCAATCCAGATGACGGTTCCGTCGTAGGCATATTCTTTTTCATCGCCGAAGTCGGCTGTCACTTTTACTTTCTGCCCGATTTTGATATCGGCAATTTGTGCTGAAGTGAAGTAGGCGCGCAGGTACATATTGTCGAGGTCTGCTACCTTATAGATGGGTTTTCCGGCAGCGGCAAATTCTCCAGCATTCATGAATTTTGCGGTTACGGTTCCGTTGACCGGTGCCGTGATGAGGCTTTTCTTTATTCTGTCGTCGATTTGGGCGATCTGTATGTCAATGGAGCGGCTTTGCTCGTCTACGCTGCCGGTAGTTTTCTTCAGCGTGGAGAGTTGGGCGTTCAGTTGCGATTTCAGTACGGCGATGGCCGATGCAATGTCGTCGATTTGCTTTTGTGAGGCGGCTCCGTCTTTTTTAAGATTGAGAAGACGTTGCTGTTCGAACTCCTGCTTCTTGATCTGCTCCTGCAATGCCGCTATCTGTTTTTCGATGTCGGGCTTGTTGATTTGCAGCGAGGTTGAGTTCTTTTGCAGTTGCAGCTTTGTCAGATGCAGTTGGGCGGTGTCGATATATCCGAGAATTTGTCCCGCATTTACCTTGTCGCCTTCTTGCAGATGCAGTTCCATGATTTTGCCGTTGGTTTCGCCCGACACGATGATTTCGTTTGCCGATTCGAAAGTTCCGGTAGCGTCAAATTGTTTTTCTTCCGAGCAGCCGGTAAGGACGATGGCTGACAGCAGGATGTATGATAGCTTTTTCATAAAGGTTAGTTGTGTTGGTTGGTGATGTAATTGTATTCTTCTATAGCTTTCAGGAGTTCCACTTCATGAGTGGCTTTGTTGATTTTTGCCAGATGTTCGTCGGTTATTTTTTGAATGAGCGACGTTTCGTCGATGATTCCGTTTTCCAGTTCCGATTCAGCGGCAATTCTGATTTTTGAACGGAGGTCGATGATGGCATCATCGTCTGTAATTTGTTTCTGGATTTCATCTATTTTGTCGTTTTTCCGTTGTGTGGCAATGTTGGAGTTGAACAGGAACACGTCTTTGGCATTCTCCAGAGCGGCCATTTGTGTCTCGATTTTCTTGCGTGTGCTTTTCCGCGTGTAGAAACTGCTGATGTTCCATTGCATTCTTATTCCCACCATATAGTTCCAGCTCCATTTGGGTTGGAACATGTCTTGAATATAGTTGAGTCCGGGATTGCCGTAAAAACCGTTGGCAAAAAGGTTGAAATGCGGCATGATGGCGGTGTCGAGCGATTTGCGTTGTGCTGTCAGCGTGTTGATTTGTGCATCATACAGTTTCAGCTCGGGACGCTGGTTTTCTCCGCTTGCCGCTTCCTGCAGAACGGGTTTTTCTATTTTGTCGTACAACTGTTCGTCGTTGGCTCCCGTCAGCAGCGAAAGGGCACGGCTATATTCTTTTTGCATGGATTTCAGCTTGTTGTTGAGTTGGGCTACGGTGAGTTCCTGCGCTTTTATAGTGTAGACGGAAGCTTCCGTTACCGTGCCGTTTTTCAGCATGGCTTCCATGCGGAGACGGTTGCGGGCCAACAGTTCAAGCTGGGCTTCGTTTTGGCGTATGTTTTCGTTGAGCAGGAGCAGGCCGAAAAACACGTTGTTGACCGTTTCGCGAAGTTTGTACATTTCCACGTCCAGGCTGGTTTCCTGTTCCATTCGTTTGGCATCTGCCACCAGCCGTTCGTTACGGCTTTTGCCGCCGTCCCAGATGTTTTGCTGGAGTTCGAGCGAGATGCGGTATTGGTCTTTCGGCATCCCTTCGACAGGCGTGAAACTTCCTAAAAGTTTGTCGAGCGATTCCGGGAAGGTCGGAGCGTCGGACTGATAGGTGGCCTGTGCCGACAATGCAAGTTGCGGAAGCCACGATTTGCTGATGTTGTCAAGTGTCAGTTCATGCGCTTGTTCGTTCAGTCCGTACTGCTGGATGAGCGGGTAGTTTTCCTGTGCCATTTGCTGACATTCATCCAGCGTGATGGCCTGACATTGCAGTGTGCAGCCAATGACCGTGAATAAGACAGCTACTTTTGTTTTCATTGCAGTTGGGGTTTCAGTCGGTTTAGTATTAGGTTGAGAATATCTTGTTTCCTTTCTTCAAAAAAGTCGTCCTGAGTCTTTGAAGAATCGGTCACAATCGGTTCAAGTATGGGAAGCATCGTGAACGTAAACACGTTCAGCGATACAATGTCGAGCAGCAGGTGCACCGCCGATATGCGGTTGATTTGACCTTTGTCGGCCTTTTCGTCGAGCTCAACCTGCAATTGGGCGAGATAGGACGAAAACACTTTGCCGATGATTCTTTGGATATGCGTTCTGCGGTCAGGGTTCGTGCATATTTCATTGATAATGAAGTGCGGCAGTTTGGGATTCTGGCGGAGATATTCGAAATGGCTGGTGATGAATTTTTCGATTCTCTCTGTGAGCGGTGCTTTCTTGTTGATGAGAATAGGTGGCAGTGATTGGGCTATCTCTTCAAATTTTTCGTTGAAGACGCGGTTGAAAAGGTTTTCTTTGGTTCGGAAGTAATAGTGGAGCAGCGCATGGTTCACCCCGGCGGCTTTGGCAATTGAAACCGTCTTGGCTCCGGCAAATCCCTTTTCCAGAAATTCTTTTTCTGCGGCTTTGAGGATGAGCTGTTCCGTGTTTTCTTTTTCCATGTGACTCAAAAATGATTTAGTATTTTGGTTTAACAAAATTGTTAATACAAATATCGTGCAGATATTTGTGATTTCCAAATTTTTTCGTTTGAAAATTCCGGGAAATTTTGTAATTTAGCCTTGCAGTCGCTGCTAAATGATATATGGAGAGTGATTTTTAATTCTTGTTTACAATGAAACCTAAATTTAATTTACTGGCTATGAAAGAATATATGGGTATCGCTATGTTCCTGTTTATGGCATTGTTTTCAACGCAGTCCGGTTATGGCTATGAGGAGATTGTTGCAACCCGGCAAGTTAAAGATGCAGTTTTCTGGGAATTTGGAAGGGAAAAACATGATGGGACATTGGAGTATGTAAAAGTGGATCCGAATACGCCTGAGGGGCAGGCTGATAGCATAAGGATTTCGTTCCGGCGAAATGTCAGCTATACGGTCAAGGGGAAAAAGCCTGCGCAGAAAGTTTTTTACAGGCAAAAGTGGACAGTGACATTGGATTCACTTAAAATTAATACGGTAAAGAACAAGTGCAAAGTTTTTGTTGACGGAGTCTACAAAAAGGACACGATTGTCACTCAAGCAACCGAATATCTCGCATGTGGTCCGATGACCTTGCTGTGCTACGACTACAAGGACTCCAACAATACTCCAGTCGGTCGTTCCGATGAACTGACAAATAAGGGCTATTCCAGTTTGTCCATTTCTGAATCTCTCTATAATTGGTTAAATAATTTGATGATATGGCCGACCGCGCAGGTTACTGAACTGGAGGAGGACGATGGTCTTTTCTCTGAAGATATATACTTGGCGGGTTCTGACAGTACCTATGTTGCGCCAATCGATAGCAGTAATAAAATTGTGGCGAATGTTACTCGCGACCGAATGGAAATCCTGTTTGTTAGCAATAATAATAATCCTGTAAAACACTTTATATTTTCTAAAGATAACAAGGCACATGCGATAGACCAGTATACTCAAGAAAAAGGAGAATATACCCGTGTATTTACACTGGAAGGAGAAACCGGGCCTTTCGTAGAAGTTCGTAAAAATGACATTGTTTTTGTTGAAGGAAACATTCGGATAAAATTCAAGATTGACGGGTCGAAAATATTGGCGGCAATTAAACTTGCCAAAGCCCGTAAGATTTTGGGCAATGATAATGATTCCGCGGAGGAGGACTTGTTGGATTGGTTTGGATTTTAACAAAGCATTTTAATCATATAGAGTGCTTTATCGTATAGCTGTAGCGCGATAAGGCACTTTTTTTATTCCGTTTGGGTCAGTAGGGTAGATTTTTTGTTGGTTTATTCTATTTTATTTTGTATTCTGTTGTGAAAATTTTCCATTGGAAATTTGTTGATTTGGACTTTTGTCTTTACCTTTGCAATGAAATATTCCAATGGAATAATTTTACAAAAGAAAATATCTATAAATAATGAAACATATAATTATTGGAGGAGTTGCCGGAGGGGCAACAGCCGCAGCGAGAATCCGACGTGCGGATGAGGGGGCAGAAATTGTCATGTTGGAGCGTGGCAAGTATATTTCGTATGCAAACTGTGGTTTGCCATACTATATTGGTGGGGTAATTACCGATCGCGAACGCTTGTTTGTGCAGACGCCGGAGTCGTTCGGTAAGCGCTTTAACATTGACGTAAGGGTAGAAAATGAGGTGATTGAGATACAGCCGAAAGCGCATACCGTGACAATTCGTCGCAAGGACGGAAGTCAGTATACGGAAAAATACGACAAGCTTTTGTTGTCTCCCGGAGCGTCGCCCGTTCGTCCGCCGTTGCCCGGAATTGATTCCGAAGGAATTTTTACGCTGAGAAACGTGAATGACACCGACCGAATAAAGACCTATCTGACGGCGAAGAATGTAAAGCGTGCCGTTGTCGTAGGGGCTGGCTTTATCGGTTTGGAAATGGCGGAAAACCTGCATCATGCCGGTGTGAATGTTTCGGTGATCGAGATGGGCAATCAGGTGATGGCTCCGGTTGATTTTTCAATAGCGGCCCATTTGCATCAGCATTTGACACAGAAAGGCGTTGCTCTCTACCTTGAGCAGGCCGTAGCGGCTTTCGAGCGCAAAGGAAATGAAATCCGCGTCATGCTGAAATCGGGGGAAACGATTGTGGCCGATATGGTGATTCTTTCCATTGGTGTCCGTCCGGAAACGACATTGGCAAAGGCTGCCGGACTCCGCATCGGTGAAACCGGTGGTATATGGGTCGACAACTATTTGCAAACTTCCGAAGCCGATATTTATGCCGTAGGCGACGCAATCGAATTTCCTCATCCCATCACCGGCAAACCGTGGCTGAACTATCTGGCGAATCCGGCCAACCGGCAGGGACGTATCGTTGCCGACAATATGGTGGAAGGCAACAAATATGCGTATGAAGGGGCGATTGGTACAGCCATCGCGAAAGTGTTCGACATGACTGTCGCTTCTACCGGACTTGCAGCAAAACGGTTGAAACAGTTGGGCATGGAATATGCCGTATCGGTTACGCATTCGGGCTCGCATGCCGGATATTATCCGGACGCCTTGCCGCTTACGGTGAAGCTGGTGTTCCATCCGAAAACCGGGAAACTCTATGGTACGCAGTGTGTGGGCTACGACGGCGTGGACAAGCGCATCGACCAGATAGCGTTGCTTATCAAGCAGGGCGGTACCGTTTACGACCTGATTCGCTTGGAACATGCCTACGCGCCGCCGTTCTCCTCGGCGAAAGACCCGATTGCCATTGCCGGATATGTGGCAAGCAATATTATCAGCGGCGCCATGCCGGCCATTCCCTGGAGGGAATTGCTGGCTACGGATCGCAATCAAGTGATGTTGCTGGATGTCCGTACGGCCGAGGAATTCTCGTTCGGTTCTTTGCCGGGTGCCGTGAATATTCCGCTTGACGATTTGCGCGAGCGTATGCAGGAATTGCCGAAGGACAAGGAAATCATTGTGTTCTGTGCTGTCGGGCTTCGTGGCTATCTTGCACAACGAATTCTTCGCGGACACGGCTTTGCAGCGGTGCGCAACCTAATAGGCGGATACAAGACTTTTGCCACTGCCAATGCTCCCGTAGGAAAACCGGCACTTCCGTACAATGAACCTAAAAATTTGGACACTCAAGCTATGACGACAGAAACAAAGACAATAAAAATAGACGCGTGCGGTCTTTCTTGTCCTGGACCGATTATGAAAGTGAAACAGGCTATTGACGCAATTGCCGAGGGAGAGAGAATAGAAATCACTTCCACGGATGCCGGATTTGCGCGCGATGCTCAGGCTTGGTGCAATACGACGGGTAACGCGCTTATTTCAAACGTAGAAGACAAAGGCCGTTACACGGTGGTGATTGAAAAGGGCGGTCCGAAAGCATGTCAGATTACAACTTCATGCGACGGCAAGGGCAAAACACTGATAATGTTTAGCGATGACCTCGACAAGGCTTTGGCAACATTCGTACTTGCCAACGGAGCGGCGGCAACGGGGCAGAAAGTGTCGATTTTCTTTACGTTCTGGGGCTTGAATGTGATAAAGAAAGAGCGTAAGCCGAGCGTAGCGAAGGACATTTTCGGGAAAATGTTCGGCATGATGCTGCCGTCATCGTCAAAGAAACTGCATTTGTCGAAGATGAGCATGCTTGGTATGGGCGACAAGATGATGCGCCACATTATGAAAAAGAAAAACATCGATTCACTGGAAGCCCTGCGTCAGCAGGCCATTGACAACGGTGTGGAATTTATTGCTTGTCAGATGTCGATGGATGTGATGGGCGTTACCCGTGAAGAGCTGCTCGACAATGTCACCATCGGCGGTGTTGCCACCTATATGGAACGCGCCGACCAGGCAAACGTGAACCTGTTCATTTAACCATCCGTCATTACATAAAAAACGAGAGGCTGCCCGAAGGTAGCCTCTCGCTGTTTATAGGAATTTTATCGATTAGTCTTCGATTGCTGCTTGCGCGGCTGCTACACGTGCGATAGGCACACGGAACGGTGAGCAGGAAACGTAGTTCATGCCGAGCTTAGCGCAGAACTTCACTGAAGAAGGTTCGCCACCGTGTTCGCCACAGATACCAACCTTGAGGTCGGCCTTTGTTGAACGGCCTTTGCGAGTACCCATTTCAATGAGTTGTCCTACACCTTCCTGGTCGAGCACTTCGAACGGATCAGTCTTGATGATACCCAGTTCCTTGTAATATTTCAAGAACTTAGGAGCATCGTCGCGAGAGTAACCGAATGTCATCTGTGTCAAGTCGTTTGTACCGAAAGAGAAGAAGTCGGCGTATTTTGCGATTTGGTCAGCAACCAATGCTGCACGCGGAACTTCAATCATTGTACCGATCTTGTAAGCTACAGAAGTACCTTTTTCTTCGAATACCTTTTGAGCTGTACGGTTGATGATTTCGCTCTGCATTTCCAATTCTTTCACAACACCTACGAGAGGAACCATGATTTCCGGATGAACGTCGATGCCGTTTTGCTTACATTCGATAGCTGCTTCGATGATGGCGCGAGCCTGCATTTCTGTGATTTCCGGATATGTATTGCCCAGACGGCAACCACGGTGACCCAACATCGGGTTGAATTCTTCCAAAGAGTCGCAGATGCTCTTCACCTTTTCAACGGAAATGCCCATTTCCTCAGCCAATTCCTTTTGAGTAGCCAGCTGATGAGGAACGAATTCGTGCAAAGGAGGATCGAGCAGACGGATAGTCACGCCAAGTCCGTCCATTGCTTCGAAGATACCCTTGAAATCTGCACGTTGCATCGGAAGAAGTTTGTCAAGAGCAATGCGGCGGCCTTCTGTTGTGCTTGAAAGAATCATTTCGCGCATGGCCTTGATGCGTTCGCCTTCGAAGAACATGTGTTCTGTACGGCAAAGGCCGATACCTTTAGCACCGAATTTGCGGGCTACCAAAGCATCGCGTGGAGAGTCGGCATTCGTACGTACGTCAACCTTTGTGAACTTGTCGGCAAGGTTCATGATAGCAGCGAAGTCGCCTGAAAGTTCAGCGTCAACGGTCGGAACTTGTCCGTCGTAAACGTCACCTGTAGAACCGTTCAAAGAAATCCAGTCGCCTTCGTGGTAAACTTTACCGCCCATTTCAACTGTCTTTTCTTTGTAGTCGACCTTGATTTCGCCGGCACCTGATACACAGCATTTACCCATACCGCGGGCAACAACGGCAGCGTGAGATGTCATACCGCCACGAGCTGTCAGGATACCTTGAGCGACTGTCATACCGCGGAGGTCTTCCGGTGAAGTCTCGATACGAACCATGACAACTTTTCTCTTCATTTCGGCCCATGCTTCAGCATCGTCGGCGAAGAATACGATTTGACCTGTTGCAGCACCCGGAGAAGCCGGCAGACCTTTAGCAACAGTTACGGCACGTTTCAAGTCGTCCTTGTCGAAAATCGGGTGGAGGAGTTCGTCGAGCTTTTGCGGCTCCATTCTCTTCAACGCTGTCTTTTCGTCAATTTCGCCGGCACGGAGCATATCCATGGCAATCTTTACCATGGCAGCACCGGTGCGCTTGCCGTTACGTGTCTGGAGCAGCCAGAGTTTACCATCTTGGATAGTGAACTCAAGGTCCTGCATATCTTTGAAGTAGTCTTCGAGTTTCTGTTGAGTTTCGATAAGTTCCTTAGCACATTCCGGCATGGATTCTTCCAAAGAAGGATATTTGGAAGCACGTTCTTCTTCCGAAATTCCCTGGAGAGCAGCCCAACGGCGAGAACCCTCGATTGTGATTTGTTGCGGAGTACGTACACCGGCAACAACGTCTTCACCTTGTGCGTTGATAAGGTATTCACCATTGAAAATGTCTTCACCTGTAGCAGCATCGCGAGTGAAGGCAACACCTGTAGCGGAAGATTCGCCCATGTTACCGTAAACCATTGCCTGCACGTTAACGGCAGTTCCCCATTCTTCCGGGATTTGGTTCATGCGACGGTAGAGGATAGCGCGTTCGTTCATCCAGCTGTCGAATACAGCGTAGATGGCACCCCAAAGTTGTTCCCAAGCAGATTCCGGGAAATCTTTTCCGGTGCTTTTCTTTACGGCAGCCTTAAATTTAACAACAAGTCCCTTCAAGTCGTCAACCGTAAGTTCTGTATCATTCTTAACGCCTTTTTCTTCCTTAACCGCTTCAAGAATTTCTTCGAAAGGATCAATATCCTGTTTTGATTTCGGTTTCATGCCAAGAACTACATCACCGTACATTTGAACGAAACGGCGGTAGCTGTCCCAAGCGAAACGCGGATTGCCTGATTTTGCTGACAATGCTTCAACAACAGTATCGTTGATACCAAGGTTAAGGACTGTATCCATCATACCCGGCATGGAAACGCGAGCACCTGAACGAACAGAAACCAAAAGAGGATTGGTTGCATCGCCAAATTTGTTGCCGGTAAGTTTTTCAATGTGAGCCACAGATTTTTTAACGTCTTCATCAAGAAGTTTTACAACGGCTTCGCGGCCGAGAGTATTGTATTCTGTGCAGACTTCAGTTGTGATAGTGAAACCCGGAGGAACTGGAACCCCGATAAGGTTCATTTCAGCAAGGTTAGCACCTTTACCACCGAGCAAGTTTTTCATATCGGCACGTCCTTCTGCCTGGCCGTTACCGAAAGTATAAATTCGCTTCATTCTTTAATGAGGTTAAGTGTTAGTTATATAATACAATTTCAAATTAATTCAGTTTCAAATTTTTCAATGGTATGCAAATATAAATGAATTCAGTTGAACTGGAAAATTTATAATGAGAAAAATGAAAGAAATGTTATTTATTTTTCGGGTTTTACGAAAGTAAAATAATAAATACGTAACTTTGCAAGGGATTTGTTAATATCAAAACGAAAGTAAATTGGCACGAAAACGAAAAGAATTGCCCGTATTGGAGGGCGTACAGATAACAGATGTGGCGGCAGAGGGCAAAAGTCTTGCCAGAGTGAACGATATGGTACTTTTTGTCCCCTTTGGTGCGCCCGGTGACATTGTTGACGTCAAAGTTGACAAGAAAAAACGTAGCTATGCGGAAGGTCATATTGTCCGTATGGTCGAGCCGTCGCCGCGGAGAGTAGAACCGATGTGTGAACACTTCGGCGTTTGTGGCGGATGTAAATGGCAGCATATTCCTTATGAGGACCAGCTGATGTATAAGCGCAAACAGGTGTGTGATGCGCTGACTCGCATTGCAAAAGTGGAGTTGCCTGAAATCAATCCTATTTTGGGTTCGCGGCAAACTACCTGCTACCGAAACAAGCTGGAGTACACGTTTTCCAATAAATGCTGGATTACGTTTGAAGATTTGCGAAGCGGCAAGGAGTTTCCCGACAGAAACGCACTTGGCTTCCACATTCCCGGTGCGTTCGACAAGGTGCTTGATATAAAGAAGTGCTGGTTGCAGGACGACTTGTCCAACGAATTGCGTCTGTTTATCCGTCAGTATACGTTGGGAAAAGGCTATACTTTCTACGATTTGAAAGCACAAAACGGACTGATGCGCACGCTGATGGTGCGTATTGCCAGCACTGGAGAAGTGATGCTCATCGTGGTGTTTGGCGAGAACAATATGGCGGCGATCGAAGATGTGATGTCGGCCATTGCTGAAAAATTCCCGCAAATCACGTCGCTGCTGTATGTGGTCAACCTGAAAGTGAACGACACGATTGGCGACCAGGAAGTGATTACCTACCGCGGCCGTGACTATATAAATGAAGAAATGGAGGGACTGACATTCCGTATCGGTCCGAAATCGTTTTATCAGACAAATTCGCTTCAGGCCTATGAATTATATAAAGTGGCCCGCCGCATGGCAGAACTGACCGGAAATGAACTTGTCTATGACCTGTATACGGGTACGGGAACGATTGCCAATTTCGTGGCCCGTCAGGCTCGTCAGGTGATAGGAATCGAATATGTGCCGGAAGCCATCGAGGATGCCAAACTCAATTCCAAAGTGAACGGCATAGAAAATACGCTTTTCTATGCGGGCGATATGAAAGATGTGCTTACCGACGGTTTCGTGGCTGAGCATGGCCATCCCGATGTGATGATCATTGACCCTCCCCGTGCCGGAATGCACGAGGATGTCGTTAACGTAATCTTGAATGCGGCTCCGAAACGCATTGTCTATGTCAGTTGCAATCCTGCGACGCAGGCTCGCGATTTGGCGCTGTTGGATGTCAAATATAGGGTGCGGGAGGTGCAGCCGGTCGACATGTTCCCCCATACCCATCATGTGGAAAATGTGGTCAGTCTTGACCTTCGTTAGAATAGCCTTTGGCGAGCCGGTGTATGTTTGAATTGTAATATTCCGGCTTGCCGGTTACATTTTCACCGACGAAAGGGGGAAGAGGGTAGCGGGTGTCGCTGTCAGGCAATTCGATTTCTGCCAGTGTAACGCCCTCGAGCGCGCCTTCAAATTCGTCAATTTCCCATAAGAAATTACCGAACGGTACCAGGTAACGCGTCTTTTGGATGACAGGTGGCAGGCATACTTTCAAAAGTGCTTCGGCATCGGCAAAAGGAATTTCGTATTCAAATTCGTTGCGGGCATCCCCGATGTTGCGTGTCTTGACTGTGATGAACCCTTTTTCGTCCTTTATGCGGATTCTGACAGTCCGTTCCTTGTCGCGTGAGAGGTAGCCTTGGCTGATTCGTTGTCGGCTAACAGCCATTTCTTTATAAGAATCGTTGCTTGTGAGATATTTGTGCTCTATTTCAATGGACATGACTACTATATTAAGATTCGCAAATCAAATAGAATATTTTTTGCGAAATTAAGGAAAAAAAGATATGGACAAAAGTCTTTAACTTTGCATAACGGAAAAAATTAACAAGCACATAAAGGTGGCTATGTATGAATATTGAGAGAAAATTGATAAAATTGGTTGTTTTAGGAATTCTGTTCATAGGCTTGGGATGGGCTGACATGTCAGCTCAAAAGCCTGTGGTTCCTACTCATATCAAAGGCCTTGTGGTGGATTCGCTTACCCGTGAGCCCCTGCCTTTCACGGCGGTGTTTCTCAAAGGGTCGGACTTTGGGGTGCAGACCGACGAGAACGGTTCGTTCGATTTGACCACCAAGGTGAATTTTATTAATGTACGTGTTTCAACGATGGGCTATACGCCCAAGGAGATTTTTGTTGACAAAGGCCATGACAACGAATTGCTTATTGAACTGGTGCCTACCGGGGTGGCTTTGAAGGAAGTTGTCGTCAAGCCGGGCAAGGAAGCCTATTCGAAAAAGAACAATCCGGCTGTAGCTTTTGTGGAAAAGCTGATAGCCCGACGTCAGATGTACGATCCGAAGAATCATGATTACTGCTCTTACGACAAATACGAAAAGACGACGTTTGCGCTGAACGATTTTTCCGAAAAACAGAAAGACAAGTGGATTTTCAAGAAATTCAAGTTCGTGTTCGACTATCTGGATACATCCGAAGTGTCGGGCAAGCCTATTCTGAATGTGTCGGTCACGGAAAAATTTTCCAATAACTATTATCGCAAATCGCCTCATTCGGAAAAGGAATTCATCACGGGTGTCAAGCACGCAGGAGTCGACGAAATCTTTGACGAGGAAAGCGTGAAGACTTTTGTGGAGGACGTTTTCCGGGAAGTGGACATCTTTGACAATAACATAGCCATCCTTCAGAACCGTTTTGTCAGTCCGCTGTCGAGAATCGGTACGAATTTCTACAAATACTATTTGACCGATACGATTGATGTGGACGGCGTGCGCTGCATTGAATTGAGCTTTTCTCCGTTCAACAACCGTACGTTCGGCTTCCTTGGTCGTCTGTATGTTCCTGAAAATGATACAACCCTGTTCATTAAAAAAGTAAAGTTGAATGTGCCGAAAGCCATCAATTTGAACTATGTCGACAATATGCTGATTGAACAGGATTTTGTGAAAGCTCCCGACGGCAGCAGACTGAAGACGAAGGACGACATGACGGTGGAATTTTCGATATTGCCCGGAACTCAGGGCCTGTATGCGAGAAAAAATACCAACTATCGGAATTATTCGTTTGAGGCTCCGGCTACGGATTCTGTGTTCCACGCAGAAGGCAAGGTCGTAGAACTCGCCGATGCCCGATTCATGCCCGACGAGTATTGGCAGGAACACCGTATGGTCCCGATTAAGAAAAATGAAAACTCCATAGAAAAGCTGCTGGCGCAGTTGCGTTCGGTTCCGGTGTTCTATTGGACTGAAAAGGTGATATCTGTTCTGGTGTCAGGGTATATCCCGACGGGTTCACAGGAGGTGAGCAAGTTCGATTTCGGTCCAATGAATACGACTATCAGCGGCAACACTGTGGAAGGCGTCCGTTTGAGGGTGGGCGGCATGACTACGGCCAACCTAAACAAGCGTTTGTTTGCCAAAGGCTACGTGGCCTATGGAACGCGCGACAATGTGTTTAAATACGACGGTGAGCTCGAGTATTCGTTTGTCGACAAAAAGTATCATGCCAAAGAATTTCCGATAAAGTCGTTGCGTCTGCACCATAAGTATGACATCGACCAGCTTGGCCAGCAGTACATGTTTACGAATATGGACAATATATTTGTGGCATGGAAACGGCAGAAAAACGACAAGGTGGTATATCGCCGTCTGACGGAACTGGAATATAAGCATGAGTTTCTCAGCGGATTCTCTTTTGCGCTCAATTTGAAGCATCAGATTGAAGAGGCAACTCCCTGGTTGCCATTCATCGACGGATACGGGAACTGGTTCAAAAACTACAGCCAGGCATCGGTCAACCTTACTTTGCGCTATGCTCCGGGCGAAAAATTCTACGATGCCCGCTTCTCGCGTATCCCCATCAATTTGGATGCTCCCGTCTTTCTTTTGACACAGACTTACAGCCCTAAAGGATTTTTGGGTAGCCGGAACACGGTCAACAAGACGGAATTCAGTGTGCAGAAGCGTTTCTGGTTCTCGGCATTCGGATATACCGACATTATTTTGAAGGCAGGGAAAGTGTGGAGCCAAGTGTCATTCCCCGATTTACTGCTGCCGAACGCCAATCTTGCCTATACGATTCAACCGGAATCGTATGCTTTGATGAATGCGATGGAATTTGTCAACGATCAGTATCTGTCGTGGGACATCACGTATTGGGCCAACGGTGCCTTGTTCAACCGGATTCCCCTTATAAAATATCTGAAGCTTCGGGAGGTGGTGTCGTTCAAAGGTCTTTACGGCTCGTTGAGCAACCGCAACAATCCGAAATACAACAACGACTTGTTCCGATTCCCGCTCAATGCCATTTGCCAGCCGATGGATAAAGTCCCTTATATGGAATTGTCGGCAGGTATCGACAATATCTTCACGATTCTGCGGGTGGACTACGTTTGGCGTCTGACCTATCGCGACAATCCCGGTATCGACAAGAGCGGCGTACGCATCGCCATGCACTTTTCTTTTTAGCGGGAACTGCCTCATTTTGTTTGTGTTTCGTGAATGATTTTTACATCCTATAACTTTTGTAACATTGTTACAAATTTGTTATATCCTGCAAAAATACTATGATTAACTTTGCGCTCAGTAAAATATGCGTTATGAGAAAAATTCTACTGACAGGTTTAGTCGTTTTAGGGTTTGTATCTTCTGCGTTTTCGCAAGAAGAAAAGGAATTTTCCTACATTCCGCAAGTCTGCGGTACGTTGCGTGCAAAGTATGAATATCAGACCGACGTGAAGAATGCCCGTTTTCAGGTCCGCGATGCCCGCGTGGGAGTGAAAGGTTGGCTGGCACCTTTCCTGGACTATAAGGCTGAAATCAATTTAAGTGAGAAAGGGAAAATTAGAACACACGATATATACACACGGTTTCATATAGGTGATGAATTCAAGGTGACGGCCGGACAGTTTCGTGTCCCCATCTCAATTGATGCCGCGCGCTCTCCCCATGTTCGACTTTTTGCCAACCGCTCTTTCATTGCCAAGCAGGTAGGTAACGTGTTTGACATTGGCGTCAAGGGGTCCTATCAGTCAAAAAAGATTCCTTTCGGAGCCGAATTCGGTATCTATAACGGAATGGATTACAGTTTGAGTGATGAGGTCTGGTTGCGCCATTTTTTGTATGTCGGCCGTGTGTTCTATGATTATAAGGGCTTGAATATTGTGGCGGC
>ULSN01015419.1_pt1 | contig 44829 bp, 40 predicted proteins | sample 1956771 | NCBI WGS metagenome assembly ULSN01 (sample SAMEA4835709, study PRJEB28245) | human gut metagenome | biome: gut microbiome; material: fecal sample | place: Denmark | collected 2008
ACCACCGGCGAGCTTAGCCAAACGCTCCTGAAGTTTCTCCTTGTCATAAGAAGACTTGGTATTCTCAATCTCGTTCTTAATCTGAGCGACACGATCCTGGATGTTAGCCTTCTCGCCATGACCGTTAACGATAGTTGTATTGTCCTTGTTGACGGTAACCTTGTCTGCTGAACCCAGCATATCCAAAGTAGCCTGCTCCAACTTCAAGCCCTTCTCCTCAGAGATAACAACACCGCCAGTCAACACGGCGATATCCTCCAACATAGCCTTGCGACGATCGCCGAAACCTGGAGCCTTCACAGCACAGATCTTCAAACCGCCACGCAAACGGTTAACTACCAAAGTAGTCAAAGCCTCAGAATCAACATCCTCAGCGATAACCAACAAAGGACGACCACTCTCAGCAGCAGGCTGGAGAATTGGCAAGAACTCCTTCAAGTTAGAAATCTTCTTATCATAAAGAAGGATGTATGGGTTATCCATTACACACTCCATCTTGTCTGCATCTGTCATGAAGTAACCGCTCAAGTAACCACGGTCAAACTGCATACCCTCAACAACACCGATGTTGGTATCACGGCTCTTGCTCTCCTCGATAGTGATGACACCATCCTTAGAAACCTTGCGCATAGCATCAGCCAAGAGCTTACCAATCTCAGCATCATTGTTGGCAGAAACAGTAGCCACCTGCTCAATCTTATCGTAGTTGTCATCTACCTGTTCAGCATGTTCCTTGATGAAGGCAACAACAGCAGCCACAGCCTTGTCGATACCACGCTTCAAGTCCATTGGGTTTGCACCTGCAGTAACGTTCTTCAAGCCCTCTGTTACGATAGCCTGAGTCAGGATAGTAGCAGTTGTTGTACCATCACCGGCATCATCACCAGTCTTGCTGGCAACGCTCTTAACGAGCTGAGCACCCGTATTTTCAAACTTATTCTCCAACTCTACTTCCTTAGCCACGGTAACACCATCCTTGGTAATCTGAGGAGCACCAAACTTCTTTTCAATTACCACGTTACGGCCCTTAGGACCGAGAGTTACCTTTACTGCATTTGCCAACTGATCTACGCCCTTCTTCAAGAGGTCGCGAGCATCCATATTATATTTAATATCTTTAGCCATTTTCTTTTATCTTTGTTAATGTTCTTACTCTTCCACTACAGCGAGTACATCGCTCTGACGCATCATGATATATTTAGTACCATCGAATTCGAGTTCTGTGCCAGCGTACTTACCATAGAGTACGGTATCACCTTCTTTGAGAATCATCTCTTCGTCTTTCGTACCCTTACCTTTAGCAACAACCTTACCACGCTGTGGCTTTTCTTTTGCTGTGTCAGGGATAATGATTCCACCTACTTTTTCTTCAGCTGGTGCAGGAAGTACCAGCACTCTGTCTGCTAATGGTTTAATGTTCATGATTCTATAATATTTTAATTGTTATACATTTATTTTGCCGACAGGCATTGCTACCCGTCATTCCGCCGGTATACGAAAAACGTGCCAAAGCATCCATACTGACACTTTGACACGTTCTTATACTGACATTCTATCACAAAAACTTGTATTTTATTTCATTTTCCATTGATAATCGAATCTTTCGATATCCTCCTCAACCAGTGGATTACCATTCTGAACTTCGATGAAAGTCAGCTGTGTAATCGCCTTGATGGCATGATAGTGCTCCAGAGGAATCACCACAGTATCACCCGCCTTCACATGTTTCTCCTCGCCGTCAAGTACGAAGATACCCTCACCTTCAACGAATGTCCATACCTCCGAACGATGATGATGAAGCTGATAACTGATGTTCTTGCCCGGTTTCAAAGTAATACTCTTAGTGAGCGAATGGTTACCATCAGCATATTCCGAATCATCAATCACACGATAAGTACCCCATCTTCTTTCCTCATACATCGGACGCGGAGTAAGATGTTCTACAGCCTTCTTGATGTCCTCGGAATATTTCTTTGCGCAGACGAAGATACCATCAGGACTCGCAGCAACAACAGCATCCTTCAAGCCATCCACATACAGAGGCAACTGGAGTTCATTGATGACATGCGTATTCTCGCAATGACTGCCCATCACGGCATTACCGATGCTGGCATGATGCAACTCATCAGTGAGCGTATTCCAGGTGCCCAGGTCCTTCCATTCACCATTGAATGGTACAACCGCTACCGATTCTGCCTTTTCTGCCACCTCGTAGTCAAAAGAAATCTTAGGGAATTCGCTATATCTTGCACGGGTATCTTCAAAGCTTTCACTCTTCATATACTTATGTACAATCTGCATCATATAGCCCAAACGGAAAGCGAAGACACCACCATTCCAGTAAGCCCCCTCCTCCAGGAGTTTCTCTGCTGTAGGCACATCCGGTTTCTCGGTAAACCTCTTCACTATCTGGTACTTCTCTCCTTCAGCAAAAGGAACCACATAACCATATTTTGCACTTGGATAAGTAGGTTTGATACCCATCAGCACGAGGTCGGCGACGTTTTTCTCCACACACTCCACCATACGGGCTATGGTATGGAAATATTCCAACTCGGTATAAGGATCACAAGGCATAATAACCACAACCTCGTCATCCTCACATTTCTTCTTCAGTTTCAGATAACTTGCAGCTAAAGCGATAGCAGGGAAAGTATCACGCCTCTCCGGTTCGGTAACCACAGAAACCCGCTCTCCCAGCTGGTTCTGGATGATATCCAGCTGACTGGCGTTTGTAGCAAGCGTAATATCATTGGTCAGATTTGCTTCCTGAGCCTGACGTACCACGCGCTGAACCATACTTTCCATCTCCCCATTCTCCTTTTCGAGCAATGGCAAGAACTGTTTGCTTCTAGCATTATTGCTAAGTGGCCAGAGCCTTTTACCCGAGCCACCCGATAATAAAATTAATTGCATATTATTACTATCTAAATCGTTTATTGTTCATACTTAAGATTTCACAAATTAACAGTGAGAGACTGCATCACATCAGGAGTTTACTCCCTGTACCAACAGGTCTCAAAGAAGAATCATCCGTGATAATCCGGCTGCAAAAGTACGTTTTTCTTTTGAGACCACCAAGCAATTTCTAAAAAAACTACCTATTTATATAAAAATACCTAGATATGCGCAAGAAAGTAAAAAGGAAGAAAAAACATCATTTAAACAGATTAAAAACAAGAAAAGCTGGTTCAAGTTGGTTCAAGTTGGTCTATTTCGATATTTTTTTGCTGATTTATTTCCGATTTTCAACTATTATTATTACCTTTGCGACCAAATATCAGTTTAAGCATACCTCAAATATCTTAAAAAGATATATAAATAACTAGGAGTATAAAAAACATAAGCAAATGACGAACAAGCATTATAAAGGAAATGAAATGATAAGGAGACTGGTGATAGGTGCCGATTTCGTTATTCTCAACATCGTACTGTTGTTCTATACCCAATATGGTCAAGAACTCATACCTGCGTATTTCGACAAAGCAACAAAGATTACCTTTTTTGTTGCCAATGCTGCCTTGTTCCTAGGCGAATACTTCTATTCCACCATCATTCATGTCAGAAAGATCGGGTTCCTGCAGGTTACAAAGCGTACTTTATATCTGGCTGCAGCAACAACATTCTGTTTCTTTACCTTCTCAAGACTACTCGGTCACGGGGGAAAGATGTTCTCCTTCAGCATTATCTTCGGCATAACATTCTATCTGTCTCTCATCATAAGCCGACTCTGCGAGCTCAAATTACTAAAGTATTTCCGCTCTAAGGGCCGCAACTCACGCACCGTCATCTTTGTAGGTAACGATCCTGCCGTGAGCGAGATGTACAAGACGATGACAGAAGATCCCTCGGCAGGTTATATCGTAAAAGGATATTATGCAGATGAAGACATCACTGATAATCCGGAAGGGTTGAAAAGAATAGGAAACATGAAACAGCTCAAAGAGATTATCTCTTCTACCATGAATGATACCATCAATGGTGAACCTTCCAATATTGACGAGGTTTTCTGCTGCCTGTCGCATAAAGATCCTGAAATCATCAATATCATACACTTCTGTGATAAGAATGTGATACACTTCTACTACCTGCCACGTGTGTTTGGTGAGTACAAATTGCATCTTGACGCCCAGAATTTCATGGGAAGGACGGTATATTCAAACCGCATAGAACCCCTAACAAGCACGTCAAACCGCATTATCAAGCGTAGCTTCGACATCGTGGTGAGCGGGCTTGCATGTTTGTGCATTCTACCATTCATTCCATTCATAGCTCTCATCATCAAGATTCAGAGTCCTGGTCCAATTTTCTTCAAACAGGCAAGAACGGGTCTGAATGGGGATACCTTCTACTGTCTTAAATTCCGTTCCATGCATGTGAACAAGGATGCCGACAAGGCACAGGCAACAAAGAACGACCCACGAAAATTTGCTTTCGGCAACTTTATGAGAAAGACGAACATAGATGAGTTTCCTCAATTCTTCAATGTTCTGAAGGGAGACATGAGTATTGTGGGGCCGCGCCCTCACATGCTGCATCATACAGAGGTGTATGGAAGCCTGATAGATAAGTATATGGTTCGCCACTTCTCCAAACCGGGAATCACCGGTTGGGCTCAGGTTACCGGATTCCGTGGCGAGACCAAGGAACTCTGGCAGATGGAGGAACGTATCCGCCGCGATATCTGGTATATCGAGAACTGGTCGTTCTGGCTCGACATTAAGATTATCTTCATGACAGCCAAGAGCATCATCTGCCCTGACAAGAATGCTTATTAAGAGATTATAAAAAGAAAAGAGGATGTATTAAAAGTCTGGATAATAGTTGGCGCACAACAGTTGACCCACGCATGCACATCAGCTGTTGTGCATGCGCATATCAGCTGTTATGCAAGCGCACAACAGCTGTTGTGCGACCGACGATACTGACTGTCTCAACAACTTCAGCTATCTCTTCTAACAACTTCAGCTATCTCTTCCAACAACATATTCTATCTCTTCAAACAACATATCCTATCTCTTCCAACAACATATCCTAGCTCTTTCAACGACATGAAGAGGGGGTATCATCAACTTATGATACACCCTCTTTTTAGATATTCTCTTTACTTATTACTTAGACGGAAGTCTGTTGAGCCAACAGGTTAGATCATTCAACATTTGGTCGTGATATGGGAAACCATGGGAAGCATCACGGAATCCCCATCCATGTCCTGCAGTCGGATAGATATGCATGGTACACTCATTACCCGCCTTGCTCATAGCTGAATAATAGGCTACGCCATTGGTTACTGGAGGAACAACCTTATCATCAAACGACATCAAGATGATGGCACGAGGGGTAATACCCGGACGCACAGCCTTATCATTAGACCATTCTTCAACCAGTTCTTTATTGGTATTACGCTCTTCGCCCAAGAAATTCACACATGATCCCTTATGAGAGATACGCTCATCCATTGAAATCACAGGATAGAAAAGGATAGAGAAATCAGGTCGCACAGCTGCCTCTGCATGAGTACTTACGGAAGAAGCTAAATGTCCACCGGCAGAAAAGCCCATAATTCCGACATCTTCCTTGTTTATGTTCCATACGGCAGAACTGTCACGAACGGTACGTATCGCCTGATAGGCATCGCTCAATGGAATATTGCGGTTTCCATTAGGCATTCGGTACTTCAGAACAAAGAAGGCGATACCCTGTTTATTGAAATACTCGGCCCACTGGTGTCCCTCATGATCCATTGCAAGATGGGAATAGCCACCTCCAGGGCAATCTACTACTGCTCTTCCAGAAGGATTCTTAGGGAGATAACAGGTAAGTTCACTCTGACCGTCGCTGCTGTTCTTCAATACAAACTTGCGGGCAGTGGATTGTGCTGATGCTGTAATAGCTGTCAGCATCAGCAGAAAAGAAATCATTGTCTTTTTCATTTTTCTTTTTTGTTATGTTGTTTATATCTTTATTCTGTTTTACTAAGATAATGCAAAGATAGGCATTTTTTCGTTAACCCTATGTTATTTTTTCTTCTTTTTTTGGTGTTTTTGTTCCAATCGCTTTGATTATTGGTTCTTTTTTGCTATATTTGCAGAAAAATTGCTGCACATAGCAATCGGAGTAACTCTCTCTGCTGTCGCTAGCACTATTTTTGCAGTCTCACATATAATATTGACATAGAATTATGAAGGATTTTTTCAAGAACGTGGCAGCCACTATCGTAGGACTGTTTGCCTTCGGGCTTATCATGACCATTCTGGGATTCATCTGCATCATCGGAATGGTGGCATCGAGCAACAGTAAACCGGCATTGAAGGACAATGCTGTGATGGTACTGAAACTACAGGGACAGATTGAAGACCGTTCGGAAGATAACTGGCTCGGCGAACTGACAGGCGAGCAGTTTAATAACCTCGGCATGAACAAGATTCTCTCTTCTATCCGCAAGGCAAAGGATGAGGATAAGGTGAAAGGTATCTATCTGGAGACAGGTATACTTGAGACGGATTATGCCACATTGCAGGAAATCAGAAATGCACTTGCCGACTTCAAGAAAAGCGGCAAATGGATTATCGCATATGGTGATGCTCTCTCACAGGGCGGATATTATCTGGCTTCAGTTGCCAATAAGGTTTACGTAAACCCGGAAGGCAATGTTGACTGGCATGGTATTGCATCGCAGCCACAATATATCAAAGATGTGGCAGCCAAGTTTGGCGTCCACTTTACGGTAGTGAAGGTTGGCAAATACAAGAGCTATACAGAGACATATACCGAAGACAAAATGTCGGATGCCAACAGAGAGCAGGTTTCACGGTATATAGGTGGACTCTGGCAACAGATGCTGGCAGATGTGAGCAAGAGCAGAAACATCAGCAAGGATTCACTGAACCGCTATGCTGACGGGCTGATGGTGTTTGATGATACAAAACTACTGAAATCTCGCAAGATGGTAGACGGATTCTGCTATTATGATGAGATTAGAGACGTGGTAAAGAAACAGTTGGGACTGAAGGCAGACGAAGCCATCAACCAGGTAGATTATAACGACGTAGATATGGCTATAGACGACTCTAACCTGATGGGAGAAGAAATTGCCGTCTACTACTGCCAGGGTTCCATCGTAAGAATGGAGACTCCTAGCATCTATGGCTCTGAGCAGCAGATTGTAAGTACCAAGGTAATCAAGGACCTGCAGGAACTCGCCGACAACAGCCAGGTGAAGGCTGTAGTTCTGCGTATCAATTCGGGCGGTGGCGATGCCTATGCTTCGGAACAGATATGGAGAGCGGTCAAGGAGTTGAACAAAAAGAAACCGGTAGTGGTTTCGATGGGTGGCATGGCTGCTTCGGGCGCTTATTATATGAGTATGGGTGCCCAATATATCATGGCACAACCTACCACACTGACCGGTAGCATCGGTATCTTTGGAGCTCTTCCTGACTTCAGTGACCTGATGACAAAAAAGTTAGGCTTCAAGTATGACGAGGTGAAAACCAACCGCAACAGTGCTTATGCTTCTGCAGGCATGTCACGCCCATGGAGTGCAGAAGAGATTGCCACCATGCAAAACTACGTGAACCGCGGATACAGCCTCTTCCGCAAGCGTGTAGCTGAGGGAAGAAAGATGAGTACCGAACAGGTTGAAAAGATAGCTCAAGGAAGAGTATGGCTGGGAACAGACGCTAAGAACATCAAGTTGATTGACGGATTCGGCGGACTGAACGATGCCATCGACAAGGCTGCAGAATTGGCTCATCTCAGCAGTTATCAGGCGGTAGAATATCCGGCATTGGCTGGATGGATGGAACAGCTACTGGATATGGCGGGCGGAAACAAGGGAACCTACCTCGACGAACAGTTGCGTCTGGCATTAGGTGACCTCTACCAGCCATTCATCATGATACGCAATATGAAGGAGAAAGAGCCTATACAGGCTGCACTTCCTTACGTACTGAACATACAATAACATTTATAATAAGGTATGCGTACATTATTATATAGACATACCGAATTAAGAGAAAGGAAACAGACATGAGAACAGAAGGCGATCTTATCAAGATCAACGACTGGCTGCTACCACTGAGTTGGATTTATGGCGGCATGGTCAGATTTCGCAATTGGCTCTTCGATATCGGACTGAAAAAGAGTCAGTCATTCTCAATCCCGATCATTTCTGTGGGTAACATCACGGTGGGTGGATCGGGCAAAACTCCCCATGTGGAGTATCTGATACGCTTGTTGCACGACAAGGTAAAGATAGCTGTGCTATCACGTGGTTACAAAAGAAAGACCAGTGGCTATGTGCTGGCAGATAAAGATACGACAATGTCAGAGATTGGCGATGAACCCTTCCAGATGCACAGCAAGTTTGACGATATCTATGTAGCCGTAGATGCTAAGCGTGTGAGAGGAATCGAAAAGTTGCAGAATGAAGAACCGACCAAGGATGTAGATGTTGTATTACTGGATGATGCCTTTCAGCATCGCTATGTAAAGCCAGGTATCAACATTCTGCTGGTAGATTACCACCGTCTGATCATCTATGACAAGATGTTGCCAGCAGGAAGACTGAGAGAACCTCTAAGCGGTAAGAACCGTGCAGACATTGTGATTATCACTAAATGTCCAAAGGACCTGAAGCCAATGGAATTTCGAGTACTCACCAAGGCTATGGACCTTTACCCTTTCCAGAAGCTCTACTTCACCTGCATCAACTATGATACGCCAAAGGGAGTTTTCGAAGACCAGCAGATAGCCAAGGAGGAGTTGAAAAACTACCATGCTCTGTTGGTTACTGGTATCGCATCGCCTAAGCAGATGGAACACGACCTGAAGCCAATGGTCAAGAGTATGCAGTCGCTGAGTTTCGGTGATCACCATCGCTTCAAGAATAAAGACATCACACGCATCAACGAGGCGTTTGAACAGATGCCAGAACCCCGTCTGATTATCACGACAGAGAAAGATGCCGTGAGACTAAAAGAGACAGAGGGACTCTATGAAATAGTTAAGAAAAGCATATACGAACTGCCTATCAAGGTTAGTTTCATGCTGGAACAAGAAGATAATTTTAACGACAAAATCATTAGCTATGTACGAAAAAATTCAAGAAACAGCATCCTGGCTAAAAGAAAGGATGACAACAAGTCCGAAAACAGCAATCATACTGGGAACCGGTCTCGGACAATTAGCTTCAGAAATAACTGACAGTTATGAATTTCCATATAGTGAAATACCAAACTTCCCAGTATCTACCGTTCAAGGTCATGCAGGCAAACTGATTTTCGGTAAGTTAGGAGGTAAAGACATCATGGCTATGGAAGGAAGATTCCATTACTATGAAGGATATGACATGAAGGCTGTAACCTTCCCAGAACGTGTGATGTACGAGTTGGGCATTGAAACCCTCTTTGTAAGCAACGCTTCGGGCGGTATGAATCCGGAATTCCAGATTGGAGACCTGATGATTATCGATGATCACATCAACTTCTTCCCAGAACATCCATTGCGCGGAAAGAACTTCCCTACCGGTCCACGTTTCCCGGATATGCACGAGGCATACGACAAGAAACTCCGCGACCTTGCCGATGAGATAGCTAAGGAGAAGGGAATTGATGCAAAGCATGGCGTATATGTTGGCGTTCAGGGACCAACCTTCGAAACACCGGCAGAGTATCGCATGTATCGTATATTGGGTGGTGACGCCGTAGGTATGAGTACCGTACCAGAGGTGATTGTTGCCCGCCATTGCGGAATCAAGGTTTTCGGAATCAGTATCATCACCGACCTTGGCGGTTTCGACGTACCAGTAGAGGTCAGCCATGAAGAGGTTCAGGTTGCAGCCAATGCTGCACAGCCTAAGATGACAGAGATTATGCGAGAAATCATCCGCAGATCTTAATTATAAATTATAAACTATTAATTATTTTGGATATCTCAAAGTTGGGTGAGTTCGGTCTTATAAACCATCTCACCAAAGGTTATGAAAAGAAAAACGAGTCTACCGTTTATGGCGTAGGCGACGATTGTGCCGTGATGCATTATCCAGACAAGGAGGTGCTCATGACTACAGATATGCTGATGGAGGGCGTACATTTCGACCTTACCTATATTGACATGGTTCACTTGGGTTACAAGAGTGCAATGGTAAACATCAGTGATATCTTTGCTATGAACGGAACCCCACGTCAGATGGTAGTAAGCATAGCATTGAGTAAACGATTCAAAGTAGAAGACATTGATGAATTCTATAAGGGTCTTCGAATGGCATGCGACAAATGGGGAGTAGATATCGTGGGAGGTGATACTACCTCTTCTCTCACCGGTTTAGCCATCAGTATTACTTGTATCGGAGAAGCAGCAAAAGAAGAAATCGTATACCGCAACGGAGCCAAGGAAACAGACCTGATCTGTGTGTCGGGCGACTTGGGCGGTGCCTATATGGGACTTCAACTGCTGGAACGCGAAAAGGCTGTATACTACGGACAGATAGAAGATATCCGAAAGAAGATGGCTGAGGCTAAAGCAAATGGTGATAACGAGAAACTGGCTCTTCTGAACAGAGACTTAGAGAATATGCGCAACTTCCAGCCAGATTTCGCCGGCAAGGAATATCTCTTGGAAAGACAACTGCAGCCTGAGGCACGCGGAGATGTGATAGCACAACTGCGTGAGGCAGGTATCCGTCCTACCGCCATGATGGATGTGAGCGATGGGCTGAGCAGTGAATTGATGCATATCTGCGAACAGAGTCATTGCGGATGCAGAGTATATGAGAAGAACATACCTATCGACTACCAGACAGCCGTGCAGGCAGAAGAATTCAATATGAACCTTACCACCTGTGCTATGAATGGTGGCGAAGATTATGAACTTCTCTTTACCGTACCTATCGGTGACCACGAGAAGATTGAGACTATGGAGGGTGTAAGGCAGATTGGCTACATCACCAAAGAAAATCTGGGCAAGTTCCTCATTACCAGAGACGGACAGGAATTTGAACTGAAAGCACAAGGTTGGAATCCACTGAAAGATTAATTTCAAGTAACGTGGCATTTAGTTAATAAACATTAAGCAAGAGAAAATATTTCGTTTTCTCTTGCTCAATTAAAATATTTATTGTACCTTTGCAACCGCAAAAAGCAAGATGGTGCCATAGCTCAGTTGGTAGAGCAAAGGACTGAAAATCCTTGTGTCCCCGGTTCGATTCCTGGTGGTACCACTCCTCCTTTCATAAAAGGCGGTTACTAACTGTGGTTAGGGCCGTCTTTTTTTTATATCCATACCTCATGGTAACAGATATTACAAACAAGACAAAGTATAGAATTAATTAAACAAACTAAACTTAAAAAGCTTATGAAGAAGATTTTAATAGCTTTATTGGCCTGTTTCTCATTTGTGACAGCCAATGCCAAAGATTACAGTAAGTATTATCAGAACTTACCTGTTCAGATGCAGCAACCAACATTGCCTAGCATCCCAGACAATCATGTAAGCATCTTAGAATGTGGCGGTAATGGTGACGGACTCACCATGAATACCCAGGCATTTGCCAAAGCCATCAGCAAACTGAACAAGATGGGCGGCGGTCATCTTAATGTGCCTGCAGGTATCTACCTTACCGGTCTCATCTCACTGAAGGACAATATTGACCTGCATCTGGAAAAGAATGCCATCATCGTTCTTTCAGAAGACAAGAACGACCATTTTAAGATAGACAAGACCACAGGTAAAAAAGAAAGCCGTGCTACTCCAGCCATCAATGCCAGCAAGAGAAAAAATATATCTATCACAGGCGAGGGCACCATTGACGGAAACGGAGAATGGTGGAGACCGGTAAAGCGCAGTAAGGTTAGTGACGTAGAATGGAAAGAATTCCAGGCTATGGGCGGAACACTGAATGAGAAGGGTGACATCTGGTATCCTTTCAACCTGAAGCACGAACCTAATGTGGCTGAGAATATGGACGAACAGGAGAAAACCCGAACACACATGATCAGATTCACCAGTTGCGAGAATGTGCTCGTACAGGGTGTTACACTTCTGAATAGTCCTAAATTCCATATCATCCCTACCCGATGCAAGAATGTGATTATCGACGGAATCACCGTAAAATGTCCATGGAATGCCCAAAATGGTGATGCGATTGATATCTCCAGCTGTAAGGATGTACTCATCGTAAACAATGTGATTGATGCAGGTGATGATGGTATCTGCATGAAGGGTGGCGCAGGCGCAGCAGGTGTGGCAGCAGGTCCTTGTGAAAACATCAATATCCAGGACAACACCGTATACCATGCCCATGGAGGTTTTGTTATCGGCAGCGAGTTCTCTGGCGGCATGAAGAACATTGTTGTTCGCAACAATACTTTCCAGGGAACAGATACCGGTTTACGTTTTAAGAGTGCTGTGAAGAGAGGCGGAACATCAGAAAACATCTATATCGACCATATCTATATGACCGATATCAAAGATGCAGCCATCACCTTTGAGACCACCTATTTTGACAACCACGTAGGTGCCAAGAAGCAGACAACTCCCGTAAAGCAGGAATTCCTGCCAAACTTTCAGGATATCCACATGAGCAACATCTACGTACGAGGTTGCGAAACAGGTATTGAAGCACATGGTGCAGAAGGTATGGTACACGATATCACCATCAAGAACTCCAATATCTTCTACACCAAGGAAGCCAAGAATATCGATGCTGCCTGCAAAATTCTGTTGGAAAACGTACGTTTCGAAAGTTTCGCAAAGTAAGTTTTCTGTTCAATAAGCAAGAAGTCTACTTGACAACAATAAGCGTTTGATCACAAACTGTGAAATGAATATCAAGACCCTCATAAGGCATTCCATAGACCTTATGAGGGTCTTTCTGGTAATGCGGACGGGGATCTTGGGCAAGTACCTCTTTCAATATTTCAATCTTTTCTGCATTCAATCCCTGCAGACGCAGATGCCTGTCTACATCTTCAGAAATCTCTACATCAAGTTTCTGCCATTTGCGGTCATCAACAAAACCGCTCCTTGCCCCAGGATGAGAATCGGCATAAACAACATAAGGCTTAATGTCAAATATCGGTGTTTTGTCCATAAGGTCAGCTCCCTTAACATGAATGACAGGACCATGAGGAGTCTCCCATTCGATATGAGAAATTTTTACCGATGAAAGACCTATATTATTGGGACGGAAAGGACTTCGAGTGGCAAAGACACCCACTTTCTCATTGCCTCCCAACACAGGAGGACGAACAACCGGACTGTGCGCTTTGTGCCTATTGGCAGAAAATTCCCAAATCAGCCAAAGATAATCAAAGCCCTCCATGCCACGCAGCGCATCAGGGTTACGAAATTCGGGTTCCAAAACAATCTGTCCTTCCAGTTCTGCTACCAATCCAGCCTGTTTGGGTATGCCAAACTTGCTACTGAAGGGAGAACGAAAATATGCTATTGGTTTTATCTCCATATTTACTAATTATTACACCTTAATTATATATAAGACGAAAAAAGGCATGAATTATTTTGCCGTATGCACAAAATAATGTACCTTTGCAGACAGAACAAAAAACAAAAAGAAATGAAAATACAAAGACCATCGTATGAAATCTGGTTACAGAAACCAGGTGAGCTCGGTATCTACCAGCAGATAGAACGAGCAGGAAGAGTATGCTATAAAAGTGAGAATAATACCACTGAGGAATCTGCCAAACCTTTCGTGGATCGGATGGTGCAGAGTGAACACTTTGCCATGTTGGAGCATGGAACCGTGTATCTGGTATGCAACCATGGAGAGTTACCACTCTATACCCACAACAAGTTTTCACGCCTAAACACCATAGACGGCAAAGACTACATTACAACCAACCTCCGTGTATTGGCAGAAAACATGGCGATGGATGATCTGAAATACCTCAGCAACTATGAAGAAGGTAAACACGAATTGCGTATTACCGTTCATTTTACTACTCAGATTTCCATAACCCGAGAATATAACCGTCATCGTGCTAACTCTATGGCAGAGCAGAGTACCCGATACTGCAACTATTCGAAGAATAAGTTTGATAACGAGATTACCATCAACCTGCCTACATGGGTAGAAGCAGAAGGTTTCGATGGTTCACAAGATCCCAGCGACTACCGAATAGAAGATATGTGTGCTGACATTGCAGAAGGAAGAACTGCAGAATGGAGTAAACTCACAACTTGGATATTCGCCAATCAGGCTGCCGAATATGCCTACATGAAACTGATAGAGGCAGGTTGCAAACCACAGGAAGCACGAGCCATCCTACCATTGGACTGCAACACAGAACTGGTTCATACCGCTTTCGTGAGTGACTGGAAACATTTCTTCGACCTTCGCGCATTAGGTACTACCGGTGCACCACATCCTGATGCCAAGATTTTAGCCTTGCCACTGATGGAAGAGTTTAAGCAGAAAGGTTACCTCTAAGGTTTAAAAAATATTAAAGCACCCTTTCAAAATACAGATTTTCTATTCTTTTGACATAACGAATAGATATATTTTGTATTTTTGCAGTGTGTTTTTCATAGTATTAGATTTAAGGTTATCAAGATTGGGGCTACGGCGGTAGCCCTTTTTTATTGTCTTTTTCAGCCTTACCTCTCTATTTTTTGCCGATTTTGCCACTTATTAGCCCCCAAAACGCATTTTTTTGAAGAAAAACAAAAAAAAGTTGGCAAAAAATTTGGTGGAACCAGAAAATAGTAGTACCTTTGCAACCGCTTAAGAAAACCAAGCTATAGTCATCCAGACTGAAACAATGGAGAGATGGTAGAGTGGTCGATTACAACGGTCTTGAAAACCGTCGTACCGAGAGGTACCGGGGGTTCGAATCCCTCTCTCTCCGCAAGAGCCTTCTGAAAGAAATTTCAGAAGGCTTTTTTATTTTCCATATTTGTATATTTCCTTCATATTCATTCACTATCCATTACAAGAAGACTTCAAATGTAAAATTATCCTATATTATTTGGTCATATCAAAGAAAACATGTAACTTTGCTCAAAAAGTAAGCAACACGCAAGAAAAGACGAAACAATGATAGATCGCTGTTACATAGAAATCACCAATACATGCAATCTCAACTGTCACTTCTGTCCAAAACATACAAGAAAGAAAAGACAGTTGAGTGCCGAGGAATTCGACCTGCTCACCGACAAGATACGTGGGAAGGTCTGTTTCCTATATTTCCACATTATGGGCGAACCCCTGCTACACCCTCTTCTACCCGAGTTTATCAACATATCAAGAGAGAAAGGTTTCAAAACCGTACTTACATCCAACGGCACTCTGCTACACAAAGCCATGGATCTCCTTGATACACTTCCCCACAAAATACAGCTCTCACTCCATTCACACGAGAGTAATGCCAAGGGAGAACTCGACAGTTACATGAACGAGGTGATGACTTTTTCAACCCAAGCAGCAGAGAAAGGAACCTGCATAGTTCTCAGACTCTGGAACCAAGGAGGAAAAGACCGGGAAAATGAAGAAGTGATGGAACACATCGAAAAATTTGTTCCCAAGCCCTGGAAAGAACGACCTGACGGTTACAGACTTGCCAATAATCTCTATCTGGAGTTTGACAGGAAATTCGAATGGCCCAACTTTGATAACCATATCGAAGAAAAGAAAATGATAAAAGAAAACCTGGAATCAGGCATCAGAGAAGAAAAAAGAGAAGTTTTCTGCAAAGCACTACTCAAACAGATAGGCGTATTGGCAGACGGCACATTGGTACCCTGCTGTCTGGATCATAACGGAGATGTGGCACTAGGGAACCTGCTTGAACAATCACTAGAAGAAATTCTGGCTTCCCCCCGTGCCCAAGCCATGATAGAAGGCTTCAAACACCATCAAGCCACAGAACATCTCTGCGAGACCTGTGAATCAGCCCTGGTAAGAAACAGTTTTAGAGGAAAAGCAAGAAGTTAATAGGAATTATGAAATATTATACAGCAATGACAATAGCCGGCTCTGACAGTTGTGGAGGAGCAGGCGTACAAGCAGACATCAAGACAATGTCGGCACTAGGCGTATATGCCGCATCGGCCATTACAGCCATCACCGTACAGAACACCCTGGGAGTTTATGCCATCCAAGACATCAACCCCGAAATAGTAAAGGGCCAGATAGAAGCTGTGATGGACGACATCCACCCAGATGCCATCAAAGTAGGTATGGTTAACGACCGTGCCACCATCCAGGCTATTGCAGAAACCCTGAAGAGATACCAAGGGGAATACCAGCATCTCATCATTGACCCCGTGATGGTTTCCACCAGTGGTTGCAGACTCATGCAGGAGGACGCCCTCAGCGTCTTCATCCAGGAGTTATTACCACTTGCTACCCTGCTAACACCTAACATCCCGGAAGCAGAAATATTGTCAGGAATAAAGATACAGAATAAGGAAGATATTCAGAACGCAGCTTTAGCCATCAGTAAGTTAGGCTGCAAATATGTGCTCATCAAAGGCGGCCATTTTCAGGGAGCCGAGAAGATAGATTACCTCTTCGAAGACGGCAAACCAATTACCAGTTTCCGAGGCATTAGCGTAAACACACGCAATACCCATGGTACAGGTTGTACCCTATCCTCAGCCATCACTTCGTATCTGGCAAGAGAAATGGATATGAATACAGCCATCGCCATGGCAAAAACCTATCTTTCCGGAGCCATTCTGGCAGGAAAAGATGTGCAGATAGGAAAGGGGCATGGTCCAGTGAACCATTTCTACGAACCCAAAGCACTGTTTATCAAATAACAGCCTACACCATGACATAACAAAAAGAGGGTAAATCATTAACTTATGATCCACCCTCTTTTTTTTATATCATGCTACATACATTAGAATGTTTTGTTATCCACTTTATTTTCTCAAGAATTTCTGAGCACTCTGACTTCCATCCTTTCCAATGATCTTAACCACATAAACGCCCTTAGGAAGTCTAGTAACATTCACGAACTGAGAATCAGAACTCTCTGCGAGTTTCTGACCACCAACACCAAATACTTGAAGAGATGCTATTTCTCCATAAACAATCAGACCATTAGCAGTCTGATACATCTGATAAGATTTCTGCGTCTTTGGGTCAGAAGCCACATGATGGATACCAGTAATCACATTACCATCCTCATCAACTTCCTGATAAACACCAAGAGTTAAATCAGTAAGATACATATCACCTCCGCCATTATTGGTTAAAGTCACAACAATCGGCTTTTTCTCTATCTTTTTACCAATCTTAGCTGCAACATCTACAAAAGCAACACCTTCGCTTAAAGAAACAGTTGCGGTGCCAGAATTAGAGTTATCCACATAGTTCCAAGCAATATTCAGAGTACGCCCTCCGGTACAATAAACATTAGACTGCAACTGCGCAAGCGATTCGAGCGTAAATTCCACACTGGTTCCTTTTGGCAAACGATAAGCACCATAAGTTGCAGAATATTTCTTACCCCGTGCAGTATTTTCATCCACATAAGTTACGGAAGACTTACCATCGCTTGATTTTCCGTAATATTTAGGAAGTACACCTGCCGCATTGCCACCAGTAATATATTTCTTCACATTGCTATCCAAAACATCATCCTGGAAAAGGTAATTATTAACCACAGTAGTAATCTGATAATATTTACCATCATCAGTATTATCAACCTCGGCATCTTCAACAGTACCATCGTTCACAGGCATCTGCAACGTATAGGCATTGTCATTACCTCCGTACTCATAAGGACCATAATCAGGAGCCTTGCCCACGAATGGAATGTTGAGAGTGACAGACCAGTTCTGAGGAGCATTGTCTGCATATTCGTAAGCAGTTTTGTGCGCATCTACCGTCTTGAAATCCGTGATAGGAGTGGCAGTATCAATCAGTTTACTGCCAGCCTTCAATCTACCAAACTTCAAAGGAAGTTCGCCATTTTCCTGACGGGCTCCTATAGCTGTTTCATAACTGAGATCCTCATATTCAGAAGCATAATTACCAATCGACTTAGAATAGGAAGTACCATTACTACTTGCCTTCTCACCCATCGGATTGGTATTATCGAGTGTAGTCCAAGTACAATATTCAATATCAGGAGCAATGGTAAAGGCAGAATTACGCTCCATCTTCTGCGAACCATAGGCAAAGCCCACACAGTTGCGAAGCACCCAATTGCCATAATCAGGCTCCTCCATATTATAACCGTAATTAATACCATTACCGAAAGAAAGATCATTAATCAGGTAAGAACCCTCACGATGATGATTCTGATCGAATCCTTTCTTGGCATGGAAAGCAGCAATACAGTTTTTAAACACATGAGCACCAGTTGAGGTTCCACCTTGTTTACAACCGCCCATCTTAAATCCGTTGGCATTGCCCTTGTCAAAACCATTATTAAGTACCCAACAGTTATCTACAACAATAGGGAAAACGGTATAATACAAATCCCATCCGTCATCAGAATTATGCCAAGCACGACAGCCATGGAACTCATTGCCAGGACCAGGATACAATTTGATAGCAAATCCATCCGCGTTTCCACCATTGGTCCAAGGGTCATGATTATCGTAAGCATCACAATTCACAATGATATTATATCGTCCATATTTAAACTCAGTATTACGCGTATTGTTTCCCTTGGAGTCTTTACCAAATCCCTGTTGTAGACCCGTATCGTCATTGCCGTAGAAGCGACAGAGTTCTACCACACAGTAAGAGCCCTCCAATTTCATACCATTATCAGCAGCATTACAAAAATCCAATCCACGATAATGCCAGTAGTTTGCGCCAATATTATGCATCACTCCACGATAAGAAGCAGCCTCTGTAGATGTAGAACGAGGTTGACCGGAGAAATCAAATACAGGGCGTTCAGAATCACCAGGATAAGCAAAGACACAGATTCGCTTGTCAGCCGTACCCGTCTGATTTACCTTGATTGTCTGGGAGAGATGATAAGTTCCTCCTCTCACATAAAGAACATCACCTGCCTTCAGAGCAGCAAAAGCCTTAACTGGATCACCGAACGGTTTGTCAATTGTCATACCATTACCTGTTCCACCTGGCGCCAAATAATAATCTTTGGCAGATGCTTCCATAGAAGCAAGAAGACATAATCCCATGAAAGATGTCTTCATTAAAAATTTTGTTTCCATTTTGTTTAAGTAGGTTACTTTTATAAGTTTGTTTAACATTATGTTTGTTTCTGGATACAAAGATACCATAATATTGCCAATTACAACAAAAAAATGAGAAAAATTAAGTTTTTATAAACATTCAGAAAAGAAAACACAAAAATCAGAATACAAGAATTAAGATTCATAGGGGGAGACAGATTTACCTTATCTCAAGATTATTCTACCATCCCAGCAAAAAATAATTCTATTTTTCTTCGCTAAAACAGAAAAATACAGTATCTTTGCATAAGATTATCCGAACAATTCATTATTTATCCGGATTAAATCGAACAAGAGATAGGATTATACAAAATCCACCCTTGTTGCGTGAACACGCATTACATATATATATATCAACAAAACAAAATCACAACGAGTATGAAATGGATAGTAATCACCCTGCCTGATTTTATAGAGAATGAGGCAACCTACATAAACAAACTCTTCGATGCAGGAATAGACTTACTGCATCTGCGCAAACCAGAATCAAATATTGAGGATTGCAAGCAGTTGATACAAGAAATCGACAAGAAATGGCATAAAAAGATTGTAGTACACGACCACTTCGAACTTTGTCAGGAATTTCATCTTCATGGCATTCACCTTAACAGAAGAAACCACGAGATTCCAGAAGGCTTTCAAGGAAGCATCTCACAATCCTGCCATAGTTTTAAGGAAGTAGAACAAGCTCTCCAGCCTATATCACCAAAGAGCAAAGACGAAAAGAGCGCGATTCTCAAGCCTGCGTGTCATTATGTTTTCCTCAGTCCAATCTTTGACAGTATTTCAAAGAAAGGCTACAAGCATTTCTTCTCTAATAAAGACTTAGAGGAAGCAGGCATCAACGGAATCATCAATGAGCGGGTAGTCGCATTAGGAGGTGTCATCCCTGAATATATCCCACAGTTAAAAGCATGGAACTTTGGCGGAGCTGCATTTTTAGGAGACGTCTGGAACAGAAGATCTGATGCTAACTGGACGGAATATCTTGCAGGAATCAAGAAGAAACTTTCACCCGGGAATGCCCAGAATAAGCTAAACAGTTCAAACATCTGGTAGAGGAAAAGGCACTACCATTTTACAAGATAGGCAGCATCTCAACAATAAAAATAAAAAAAATGCTTTTTTATTTTGTAAAGTCTTCGATTTGCACTACCTTTGCACCCATGATATATCCAGATAATTTTGAAAACAAGATAGGATTCAACGAAATCCGCAAGATGTTGCGCGAAAGATGCCTCTCTCCACTCGGCAAGGAACAGGTAGACAAGATGACATTCAGTAGCGATGCAGAACAAGTTAACGAATGGCTCATGCAGGTGCGTGAGTTCCGCAGACTGATGGAGGAAGAAGAAGACTTTCCCCTACAATATTTCTATGACGTAAGAGAGAGTATCCTCCGAATCCGCGTAGAAAACAGTCACCTGGAAGAAGACGAACTGTTTGACTTGCGACGTTCACTATCTACCATAGCAGATATGGTGAAAATATTGAATCACAGCGATGACGACGACGAGCCGGAAGACGGATGGAGAAGAGAGAAAAAGTATCCCTACCCAGCCCTACATCGCCTTTCGCAAGATGTAGTTACATTTCCACAACTGATTCAGCGCATCGACCAGATACTTGACAAATTCGGAAAGATCAGAGATAATGCAACCCCTGAACTTCTTCAGATTCGCAGAGAACTGGCAAAGACAGAGGGCAGCATCTCACGTACCTTATATAGTATATTACGCTCGGCACAAAGTGAAGGCATCGTAGAAAAAGATGTTACCCCTACCCTGCGTGACGGCAGACTGGTTATTCCTGTCATCCCTACTCTGAAGCGTAAAATCAAAGGTATCGTACACGATGAGAGTGCCACAGGTAAAACTGTCTTCATAGAACCTACCGAGGTGGTAGAGGCAAACAACCGTGTACGTGAACTGGAGGGTGAAGAGAGAAAGGAAATCATTCGCATCCTCACTGATTTTACCAATAAGGTACGCCCATACTCCAAGGAAATTCTGGACAGTTACCGCTTTCTTGCCATCATTGACCTGATACAAGCCAAGCAAAAACTGGCAGAAATCTTCAAAGCCATAGAACCCGAGGTAGAAGACCACCCACACATAGACTGGACCCGTGCGATACACCCATTATTGCAGCTATCTCTACAGAAAAAAAACGAGAAAGTAGTTCCGTTGGATATCATGCTTACACAGGACAAACGCATTCTTATCATCTCCGGTCCAAATGCAGGCGGCAAATCTGTCTGTCTGAAAACCGTCGGATTATTACAGTATATGCTGCAATGCGGTTTGAGCATCCCTGTAAGTGAGCGTTCAAAGACAGGTGTTTTCCAAAACATCATGATTGATATCGGTGACGAACAGAGTCTGGAGAACGACTTGAGTACCTACTCGTCTCATCTTCTGAACATGAAGAATATGATGAAGGCAGCCAATGGCGAGACCATCATTCTGATAGATGAGTTTGGTACAGGTACAGAGCCAGGAATCGGAGGTGCTATCGCCGAAGCAGTACTCGACAAGTTCTGCAAACAGCAGGCTTATGGTGTGATTACCACCCACTATCAGAACCTGAAGCATTTTGCCGACAGCCATGAAGGAGTGGTTAACGGCGCCATGCTCTACGACCGCCATGAGATGAAAGCCCTCTTCCAATTAGCTATCGGCAGACCAGGTTCTTCTTTCGCTATCGAAATTGCAAGAAAGATAGGATTACCCGAAGAAGTAATCAAGGAAGCATCAGATATTGTTGGTTCTGAATACATTCAAAGCGACAAGTATCTTCAGGATATAGTTCGTGACAAGCGATATTGGGAAAACAAACGCCAGAATATCCATCAGCGTGAAAAAGACATGGAGAAAACAATCTCCAAGTACGAAAACGACATAGAGGATATTGAGCGAAGCAGAAAGGCAATTCTCAAAAAGGCAAAAGAAGAAGCCGCAGAACTTCTGAAAGAAAGTAACAAGAGAATCGAAAACGCCATCCGGGAAATCAAAGAAAGCCAGGCTGAAAAAGAAGAAACCCGCCGTATCCGTCAGGAACTTGATACCTTCAAGCAAGAGGTTCAGGAAATTGATACCAAGGAGACCGATGACAAAATTGCCCGCAAGATAGCCCAGATTCAACAACGCAAAGAGCGCCATGCCAAGCGCCAGGCTGAAAAGAAAGAGAATCAGGAAAAGGCTGCAGCAGCACTGAGGAATGCACAGAACAAGACTCAAGCAGATAGTAAACGTGATATTCAGATTGGCGATACGGTGCGCATCAAGGGACTGACTACAATCGGAAAGATAGAAAACATTACTGGAGATACAGCAACAGCCGTATTTGGAGGAATGAGAACCAAGATGCGCCTGAACCGTCTGGAGCATGCCACAACTCCTGTTGAAAATGCAGACAAGACAGAAGAGCGCAAGGAAAATCTGGCTTCATACGGTATCAGTAAGGAAACCAGAAAGACCATTGACTCTCATAAATCCAACTTCCACCAGGATCTGGACGTTCGCGGAATGCGAGGCGATGAAGCACTTAATGCGGTACAATACTTCATCGATGATGCTATCCTGGTAGGAATGCCAAGAGTCAGAATCCTTCACGGAAAGGGAAATGGCATCCTAAGACAGCTCATTCGCCAATATCTGAGTAGTGTGCCTAATGTGACCCATTATGCAGATGAACACGTACAATTTGGCGGATCAGGCATTACGGTAGTTGATTTTTAGCAAACAAACGTTAAACAACTGAAGTTTTTTGGCAAAACATTTGGCGGGTTCAAAGAAAAACCGTACCTTTGCACCCGCTTAAAAATTGAGACGGACAAGTCTCATACGACCAGCTCCCTCGGAATCCCCCAGGATGGGAACATAGCAAGGGTACTTGGTTGTAGCGGTGCGATATGAATCGCTTGTCCACCCGCCTCTTTAGCTCAGTTGGCCAGAGCACGTGATTTGTAATCTCGGGGTCGTTGGTTCGAATCCGACAAGAGGCTCAAAAAGGAATCTTCTTTTAGAAGGTTCCTTTTTTTTATTTACATACATTTTACTTCTATATTTCATAACATTACAGTTGAAACCTCTATTTCACGAGGATTTATCTTTAATTATATATAAATATTTCCACCCTTTACACCTTATATAATAAAAAAGTTGTATTTTTGCAAATTGATATGTTACATCCGTAGAAATACAATAAAAACAATGAATACAGAAAATAACGAGAATCAGGAAGAAAAGAAAACAAGCCAGCAAATGCATAAGGTTAAAACGATTATCATCGACACAGGCAAGATAAGACAAACCAAAGCATTCGCCCGGCAAGATGGTGCCATCCTTGGAGTTGTCTGGATTGTCAGTTTCGTATGTACCATGCTGGCAGTAGACCCGCAATACCGGATGCTGGGATTCATTTCCAACATTCTCATCATAGCAACCCCATTTGTTGTGGCCAAGCGACTGAAGGCATTCCGTGACTATGCAAGAGACGGACATATCTCTTTCCGTCATGCATTCTACTATTGCATCCAGACATTCTTCAATGCAACCCTTCTGCTTACCCTTGTGCAATATCTTTGGTTCCGTTTTATGGATACGGGTCTATTCATGAACCAACTGCAAACCAACTATCAGATTGTAGCACAAGCGTACCAGTTAACTGCAGGGGAATCTAAAGCCCTTCTTGATGCTGTCAGTATGATGAAACCGATAGCCTGGGCTTCCATGTTTATGATTACCGACCTGGTAGCAGGTGCTGTACTCAGTCCGATTATTGCTGCTGTAATGGCAAAGAAGGATAAACAACAGCATACAAAATAACAATAAATAAGAAACAAACAGATAAATACAAGATAATGGATATTTCAGTAATAATTCCTCTTTTCAATGAGGAAGAGTCGTTACCAGAGCTCTTCGCCTGGATAAAGCGAGTAATGGATTCAAACGATTTTACTTATGAAGTCATCTTTGTGAACGACGGTTCTACCGACCGTTCATGGAACGTCATAGAAGAACTTGCTGAGAAGAACGAGCAAGTGAAGGGTATCAAATTCCGAAGAAACTATGGAAAGAGCCCAGCACTCTTCTGTGGTTTCAAAGAAGCGCAGGGCGATGTTGTCATCACCATGGATGCCGATCTACAGGATTCTCCAGACGAGATTCCGGGACTCTACCAGATGATTACGAAAGAGGGATACGACCTCGTGTCAGGTTACAAGCAGAACCGTAAAGAAGGAGACCCTCTGAGCAAGACCATCCCTACCAAACTCTTCAATGCTACTGCACGCAAAGTAAGCGGCATACACAATCTGCACGACTTCAACTGCGGTCTGAAAGCTTATCGCCTCGACGTAGTTAAGAATATCGAGGTATATGGTGAGATGCACCGTTACATCCCATATCTAGCCAAGAATGCAGGTTTTGCCAAGATAGGCGAAAAGCCTGTTCATCATCAGGCAAGAAAGTTCGGCAAATCAAAGTTTATGGGATGGAACCGCTTTGTAAATGGTTATCTTGACCTGATGACTCTCTGGTTCCTGAGCAATTTTGGCAAAAAGCCAATGCACGTATTCGGCTTCCTGGGTAGCGTCGTATTCTTCATAGCCTTCCTATCGCTCATCGGCTTAGGCATAGACAAGGCCATCGACCTGCACAACGGCATCTACGGACATCTCATTACCGATTCACCTTACTTCTTCATTGCTCTAGTAGCGATGGTTTTGGGTAGCCAGCTGTTCCTTGCCGGATTCCTGGGCGACCTTATCAGCCGCCAGAACCCAAACCGTAACGATTATCAAATAGAAAAAGAAATAAGATGCGGAAAATAATACCTTTCGTCGTTTTCATGGTTCTAGCCATGATGGGATGTACATCTCTCGACTGCCCACTCAACAATACTGTATATACCAAATACAAGTTGATGGGCGACAACAAAACGCTAAAAGACACGCTAACGATTTCTACGAAAAAGATAGCAGGAACAGATAGTGTGCTGATCAATAAGGATGTAAACGTTGACAGTTTCAGTCTGCCTATGAGTTACAGCCTGGATGAAGACGTATTGTTTTTCGAGATACATACCCTATCGAAGCAAGTATTCAAGGACACCGTGACTGTATCAAAGGAAAACCGCTCTCATTTTGAGTCGGTAGACTGCAGTCCATCGTTCTTCCATACGATAACCGATGTTAAGACTACTCACAATTATATTGACTCAATAGTCATCAATCAAAAAGAGGTAAATTATGATGCATCCAAAGCACATTTCTACATATATTTTGGCAGCCGCAACTAGTATGCTATCCCTATTTGCTGTTCTCCCCTGTCAGGCACAAAGCAAGAAGAAGATCATAGAGCAGCAGCCTGATACCATACCTTTTTTTAGAGGTATGGCTGTGGGAGTTGACCTGATAGGTCCCGTACAGTTGATGGTTAGCGACTATGGGCAGTACGAAGCATCTCTCCGTATCAATCTGAAAGACAAGTATTATCCTGTTTTCGAATTGGGTTATGGAAAGGCAGATGCCAGCGATGAGGCAACCCAAATCACCTACAAGACCAGCGCTCCCTATTTCAGATTAGGTGTAGACTGGAATCTTCTGAAGAACAAACACGACGACTACCGTCTGTTTGGCGGTTTCCGTTATGCCTGCACCTATTATGAATATGACCTGAGCGCCCCACCCGTTACAGACCCAGTATGGGGCGGCGAAACGCCCTATGGAGGTAACGGCATTTCCTGCAACTATCATTGGCTGGAAGGCGTAATAGGTATTGATGCCAAAATCTGGGGTCCCGTCCGTATGGGTTGGAGTTTCAGATACAAACGCCGCCTCTTCAAGAACGATGGAGAATTAGGCAACACCTGGTATGTGCCAGGCTACGGTAAGCAGGGAGGTTCACGCCTTGGCGGAACATTCAATGTAACCCTAGAGATTTAAAGACTTCATAATGTGTAAAGAATGAAAAAAAAGAAACTTATCTGGCAAATTCCATTTCTGCTGATACTTATCGTTGGTACCATCGTTATCATACGTCAGCAGCATAATACGCCCTATCAGAAAGATACCGGCTTTATCTTTGGCACCATCTATCACATTACCTATCAGAGTGATACCAACTACCAGCAAGAGATAGAAACAGAACTCAAGAAGGTAGACCAATCCTTGTCTCCTTTCAATAAGACCTCTGTCATCACACAAGTAAACCAAGGTAAAGATATTGAGGTAGACGAAATGTTTACCGAAGTATTCCGCATGGCAGAAAGCATCTCAAAAGAAACCAATGGAGCCTTTGATATCACGGTTGCCCCAATGGTAAACCTCTGGGGCTTTGGATTCAAGCAGGGGGTACCTCCTACGAAAGCCAAGATAGACAGTATCAAAACGCTGGTTGGTTATGAGAAAGTAGCCCTGGAAAAGGGACGCATCATCAAGCAAAATCCTAAGATCATGCTTGACTGTTCTGCTATCGCCAAAGGATATGGCAGCGACATTGTTGCCAGATTCCTGAAAAAGAAAGGTATCAGCAACTTTATGGTTGAGATTGGTGGAGAAATCGTAGTAAACGGTGTTAGCGAGAAACAAGTGCCTTGGCATATTGGTATCAACAAGCCAACTGACGATTCTACCAATACGAGTCAGGAAATTCAGGATGTACTTGATATTACCGACATCGCCATGGCTACGAGTGGTAACTACAGAAACTTCTATTATAAAAACGGCAAGAAGTATGCACATACCATAGACCCAAAAACAGGCTATCCTGTACAGCATAACATCTTATCTGCAACGGTTTTAGCCAAGAACTGTGCTACAGCCGATGCCTATGCCACCTCGTTTATGGTGATGGGAATGGAGGGCGCCAAACAGATTCTGAAAAAGCATCCGGACCTCTGTGCATATCTCATCTATGCTGACGAGAAAGGACAAAACAAGATATGGTATTCACCGTCTCTCAAAAACAAGATATTAAATAAATAAACTTACATGTCAACCAATAGACTATACGACAGTTTATTATCACTCCCATTATTCTTGGGAATGACTCGCTATGACTTCCAAAATGTAGCTGGTAAAACCCGTTTTGACTTTCAAAAACTGGAAGCGGGTGAAACTATAGTTGAAGAAGGCACCAGTTGTACACGTCTATATTATTTAATCAGTGGAGATATTAAGGTGATAACCCAGGCAGACGACTACGGCTATCAGGTAGAAGAAGACATTTCGGCACCGGAATCATTCCAGCTGGAACGACTTTTCGGTCTTACCCAACGCTTCACCCACACTTATGTGGCAAAGAACAGCTGCAGCATCATGTCAGTCAGCAAGCAAGAGATCATGAAGTTATCCGATGAATATGAAATATTCCGCATCAATCTTCTGAACTTGGTCTGCACCCAATCCCAGAAGAACAACCGCAGACTGTTCAGAGTTCCTGCCAAGACACTGAGCGAGCGCCTGATCCGTTTCTTCGAGAGTCACAGCGTCCGCCCGGCAGGCGAGAAAATCTTTCATATCAAGATGACCCGTTTAGCAGAAGAGATGAATGTAAAGCGCATCTATGTATCCAAAGCCCTCAACGAACTACAGTCAGAAGGACTTATCCAGCTAGAACGAGGCAGAATCTATATCCCTGCACTGGAAAATCTCATCAAACGCTAAAGAAAGTATAACGACCGATAAATATAAGTTAAAAACGTTTATTATCAAGGCAATAAAGCATTTTTTTGCTAACTTTGCAGCTAAAAAGTAACAATATGCAAGACAATACAATACAAAATAGAACCAACCCATTCTTCGTGCCTTACAATACACCGCACGATACAGTACCATTCGAACGAATCCGTCTCGAAGATTATGAGCCAGCATTCATGGAGGGAATCCGCCGTGATGACGAGGCTACAGACAAGGTTGTAAACGATCCGGCAGAACCAACCTTTGAGAATACCATTGCAAGAGTTGATCCCGATAAGGGCGAACACTATTACGACCTCTTGAGCCGTGTATCTAACGTTTTCTCATGCATGATGAGTGCTGAAACCTGCGATGAGATGGAAGAGATTGAGCAGAAGATGAGTCCGATTCTCACCAAGCACGCAAATGACATCACGCTGAACAAGAAACTCTTTGAGCGCATCAAGTTCGTTCACGATCATCCCAACAGAGAACTGACTCCTGAAGAGAAAATGCTTCTGGACACCAGCTATGACGGATTCGTACGCAGCGGTGCACTCTTAGATGAAGAAGGCAAAGAGAAACTTCGCGAACTTACAGAAGAAGCCAGTATGCTCACTCTGCAGTTCTCACAGAATCTCTTAAAAGAAAACAAGGCATTTACGCTCCATATCACAGACGAAGCTCAGCTCGACGGACTTCCAGAAACAGCAAAAGCTATCGCTGCGCATACCGCCAAAGAGCAGGAAAAAGAAGGCTGGATCTTCACACTCGATTATCCAAGTTATTCTCCTTTCATGACCTACTCTACCCAGCGTGAGCTCCGCAAACAGATGTATATGGCACGCAATACGGTATGTACCCATGATAACGAGCAGAACAACCTGGAAATCTGCAAACGACTGGTAAACCTGCGCAGAGAACTCGCCCAGTTGCTCGGTTTCGAAACCTATGCCGACTATGTTCTTCGCCACCGTATGGCAAGCAATACAGAACATGTATATAAACTTCTCAACGACCTGATAGATGCTTATAAGCCAACGGCAGAAAAGGAAGTGAAAGAAGTGGAAGCCCTTGCCAAGAAGCTGGAGGGTAAAGATTTCGAAATGAAACCATGGGATTTCGGCTTCTATTCTCATAAACTCCAGATGGAGAAATATAATCTCGATGCAGAAATGCTTCGCCCTTATTTCCAGCTGGACAAAGTGATAGACGGTGTGTTTGGCCTCGCCAACAAGCTGTATGGCATCACCTTTAAGGAGAACAAAGAGATACCGGTATACCACCCAGACGTCAAGGCATACGAGGTATTTGATAAAGACGGAAGCTATCTGGCTGTATTCTATGCCGACTTCTTCCCTCGCAAGGGCAAGCAAGGAGGTGCCTGGATGACAGAATTTCAGGGACAGTGGATAGACCATAAGGGCAACAACATACGTCCTCACGTAAGTGTGGTAATGAACTTTACCAAGCCAACAGAGGAAAAGCCTGCTCTCTTGACATTAGGAGAAGTAGAAACCTTCCTCCATGAGTTTGGTCACAGTCTTCACGGCATGTTTGCCAATACCCGCTTCGAGAGTCTTTCGGGAACCAACGTATGGTGGGACTTCGTAGAATTGCCATCACAGTTTATGGAGAATTATGCAATAGAGAAAGATTTTCTCCGTACATTTGCCTTCCACTATCAGACAGGTGAACCATTGCCAGATGAACTCATAGAGCGCATCATGAAGAGTCGCAACTTCATGACAGCCTACGGTTGCCTGCGCCAGGTAAGTTTCGGATTGCTTGACATGGCATACTACACCCAAAAGAAAGAATTTACTGCCGACATCATGCCTTATGAAAGGGAAGCCTGGAAAAAGGCGATGATATTGCCACAGTTGCAGGAAACCTGTATGACCGTACAGTTCTCCCACATCATGGCAGGAGGTTATGCCGCAGGATATTATAGCTACAAATGGGCAGAAGTACTGGATGCTGATGCTTTCAGTGTATTCAAGAAAAATGGAATCTTCGACCAGAAGACTGCTCAAAGTTTCCGTGACAACGTACTCTCTAAGGGTGGAACAGAGCATCCTATGGTTCTCTACAAACGGTTCCGTGGACAAGAGCCAACCATCGATGCACTGCTGGAACGTAACGAAATCAAGGTACAAAATAAAGGATAAGAGGATGGCAAACGAACTTTCCAAACAAACCAAGCTCGACCTTCGCTATTTGCGAATGGCACGTATATGGGCTGAAAACAGCTATTGCAAACGCCGACAGGTAGGTGCACTGGTTGTAAAAGATAAAATGATTATCAGTGATGGCTACAACGGTACACCGAGCGGATTTGAAAATGTCTGTGAGGATAACAACGTGACCAAACCATACGTTCTCCATGCAGAGGCGAATGCTATCACAAAACTGGCTCGCAGCAGCAATAACAGTGAGGGAAGTACGCTTTACGTCACCGCCTCTCCATGTATAGAATGTGCCAAACTGATTATACAGTCGGGCATCAAACGTGTTGTATATGCAGAGAAATACCGTCTGGACGATGGTATCAAACTGATGCAACGGGCAGGAATCAAGGTAGAATACCTCAATCCTGATGAAAAGACATCTTCTGAAGAAGATTAGAGATAAGATAGATAAAACGTTAGTAAAAAGAGAATTGTTATGAACATGAGTAAGAATAAGACCAACCGCTTTATGCCATTCATCATGGCATTCTGTGTTGTGATAGGCATTATCATCGGAACATTCTTTTCCAACCATTTCTCTGGAAATCGCCTCAACGTTATCAATAGTGGAAGCAACCGTCTGAACAACCTGCTCCATCTTATTGATGACCAATATGTAGATGCCGTGAACATCGACTCGCTGGTAGATAAGGCTATTCCACAGATTTTAGCTGAACTGGATCCACATTCCGTATATATCAGTGCAAAAGACGCTGCTCAGGCCACCGACGATCTGAAAGGATCTTTCTCGGGTGTAGGCATAGAGTTTGTCATCCGCCAAGATACGATACATGTACAGAATGTGATACAGAACGGACCTGCCGAGAAAGCCGGACTTTTGGCAGGAGATAAGATTGTAGCCGTAGACGGCAAGCCTTTTGTTGGCAAGATTGTGACGAATCAGGAGGCCATGCATCGCCTGAAGGGTCCGAAGGATACCAAGGTAAAAATCGGAGTTATCCGATATGGAAGCAAGAAGGTTCAGACCTTTACCGTAACCCGCGGTGAAATTCCAACAAAGAGTGTTACAGCAGCTTACATGCTTAACGATAAAACGGGCTATATCCGTATCAAGAACTTTGGCGAGAACACCTATCCGGAAATGCTGATTGCTCTTGCCAAACTCTCACAGCAGGGATTCACCAACCTCTGTATTGACCTTCGCGACAACTCAGGAGGTTACCTGACGGCTGCAGTAAACATGGCAAACGAATTCTTGCCAGACAAGAAGCTCATCGTTTACACCCAGGGACGCAAATCGCCTAGACATAACTACATGAGTGATGGAAAGGGTGCCTACCAGAAGATTCCGATGGTAGTTCTCATCAATGAAGGTTCGGCATCATCTGCAGAAATCTTTGCGGGTGCCATGCAGGATAACGACCGTGCTACCATCATCGGACGACGCTCGTTTGGTAAGGGATTGGTTCAGCAACAGATAGAATTCCCTGACCACAGCCTCATCCGTCTGACCATTGCGCGCTACTATACTCCTTCAGGAAGATGCATCCAGAAGCCATATACTTTGGGCGATGACAAGGATTATGAGCAAGACTTGCTTGACAGATACCAGCACGGAGAGTTCTTCTCACAGGATAGCATCAAGCATACAGGACCAGCTTATCATACAGGTAACGGCCGTATTGTCTATGGCGGAGGTGGCATCACCCCAGATATCTTTGTTCCTGAAGATACCCTCGGCATGACATCCTATTTCAAGGAGGCTAGCATGAGTGGTCTTATCTTGCAGTTTGCCTTCACTTATACAGACGATAACCGTCCGAAGTTGAACAACTTCAAGGAGATGATGGAACTTGCCGATTATCTTGACAGTCAGAACATGGTAGAACAGTTTGTCCGCTATGCTGATAACCATGGCTTGAAACGTAGGAATCTCTTAATCAAGAAGTCACACAAGCTCCTTGACCGCGTCATCGACAGCCGCATCATCTACAACATGTTAGACGAGCAGGCATGGACCCAATACATCAATCTTGATGATCCTGTCATCAAAAAGACGCTGGATGTATTTGAGAACCATGCAGCGTTTCCTAAGAAACCAGAGCCAGCCAAAAAAGGCGCTGCGAAGAAAGAAAAGATTGCTATGGCGAATACGCCCTACAACTATTCTTCCTTACACCATAATAATTGTATGATAGCAAATGCTTAAGGCATGGACAAGAAAGAATTAAGAAAAATCATAAAAGACAGAAAGCGACAGTATTCCTCAAGACAACTTGAGGAACTGTCGCTTTCTGTATTATCACGTTTAGATTCCAACCCGCATCTTCAGTATGCCCAAACCATACTGATGTACTATTCTCTTCCTGATGAAGTGGACACCCGTCATTATATAGACCAACTTGTTTCCAGGGGAAAACGGGTGATACTGCCCGTTGTGCTGGACGATACGAATATGGAACTGAGAGAATATTCCGGAGTTCAAGACCTGAAGGAAGGAGCCTATCATATACTTGAACCGAAAGGCAAGATTTATCCGGAAGAGAAATATCCTGAGATAGAACTTGCCGTAATCCCAGGTATGAGTTTCGATATGAAAGGCAACCGGTTAGGAAGAGGAAAAGGCTATTACGACAGATTTCTTACCCAGATTCCACATGCATACAAAATAGGAATCTGTTTCGACTTCCAGAAAACCAAAGAGGAAGGACTCCTTCCTGTTACCCCTACAGATATATGCATGGACGAAATCATATAGCATATAGAGCGGGGAATATTAATAAAAGCGTATATCTGCAATAACCTGTGCACCAACCTGTTCATTCAAACGGCGAACAAGGGTAGCACGGCTCATCGTGAGGTCAGCCCTCAATGCAGCATTCTCTATCTTTACATAGAGAGTCTGGTTCTTGATAAACTTCTCACCACAATATGCAGCAATATTTTCCCCTACTACAGAATCCCAACTCATTATCAGGCGTTTCTGCTGTAAAGGAGTCTCCAAGCCTTCCTTTCTCAGAAATTCAGGCAAGAGTTCTGCTATTGACTTAACTTTTCTTCTAAACATATTCTTACTTTATTATTTCCCCATTCTCTACATAGAATATCGTATGATCTCCCTGCATGTTCTGGAGAATCTTATCCAAATGATCACGGTTCGTATCCGTGATAAAAATCTGTCCGAAATGGTCACCGGCAACCAGTTTCACAATAGCTTCAACCCGCTGTGCATCCAACTTATCGAAGATATCATCTAAGAGGAGCAAAGGGAGCGTATTGGAACTCGTGCGCTGCAGGAAAGTAAATTGAGCCAGTTTCAGGGCTATCACGAAAGTTTTGTTCTGCCCCTGACTTCCCTCTCTCTTCATCGGATAATCACCCAGCAAAAACTCCAGATCATCACGGTGAACACCATGCAGAGAATACCCTACAGCACGATCCTTAAACCGGTCGCGCTGGATAACATCCAGCAAAGGACCTCTCTGGCAATGAGAAACATAGTGAAGACGGACCTGCTCCTTATCACCCGAAATCTGCTGATAAATCTGCTGAAACAGCGGAACCAGTTCGTCAACGAAAGCCTGCCGTTTCCGGTACAGCAATTCACCATTACTCGCCATCTGCTGCTCCCAAAGTTCCAGCAGCGTAATATCAGGCTCCTCCTCCATTTTCAGCAAGGCATTTCTCTGTTGCAAAGCCTTATTATAGTTGGACAAAGCCTCTATATAAGAGTAATCATACTGAGAGATGACCACATCCATCAGTTTTCTGCGCTCTTCACTTCCTCCTTCTATCAGAGAAACATCAGATGGAGAAACCAGAATCAGAGGGATAAGCCCAATATGTTGCGAAAGACGCTTATACTCCTTCTTGTTTCTCTTGAAATGCTTCTTGGTACCCCGTTTCATGCCACAGTAAACATTCTCTATCTCCCCCTTATCATTATCATAATTTCCCTCCAGCATAAAGAAAGGCTCATCATGAGTAATAATCTGGGAATCGATAGAATTATAGGCACTCCTACAGAAAGAGAGATAGTAGATGGCATCAAGGAAATTAGTCTTTCCCATGCCATTATGTCCTATCAGACAATTGATTTTGGGCGACAACTCCAGATTGGCGCTCTTTATATTTTTAAAGTTAATAATGGAAATATTCTTTAAAATCATAGTCTCTTTTCTGCTTTTATAGTGCAAAGTTAGCAGAAAAAGAGGAAAAAACAAAAAAAATAGGCTAGAAATTTCAATAATTGAATAAAATTGAGTAAATTTGCAGAAGTTTAGCGGCATTCCACAATTTGAAAGCTAACTTTCTATTGAACAGATTGCCCCAAAACCAGAAACGAAAAAGTATAGAATAATAAAAAAGCAAAATAAAAATGGCAAACAACAACGTACAGGCTCAGGAAACAGAGAGCCTTAACATTCGTGAGGCCTTCTTCTTGAAGAACAAGAAGGCAATTATCATTGCAGTAGTAGCTATCATTGTTATCATTGCAGGTGTATTCGGTTATGTATCTCAGATCTCAGGTCCTCGTGAGGACAAGGCTAGCACTATGCTTGCTAAGGGTCAGACCTACTTTGCTAACCAGATGTATGAGCAGGCATTGAAGGGTGATGGCGCTGGCTATGTAGGTTTTACTAAGATTGCTGACGAATACAGCAGCACAGATGCAGGTAACCTGGCAAACCTCTATGCAGGTCTTTGCTATGCAAACCTCGGCAAATGGGCTGAAGCTCAGAAGAGTCTGGAAGCTTTCTCTTCAGAAGACGACCAGATGATCAGTCCTGCTGCTGAATCTGCCTTAGGTGATGCTTATGCGCATCTCAACCAGCTCGACAAGGCTGTAGATGCTTTCAAGAAGGCTGCTTCTATGGCTGACAGCAAGGCCGAAGATGGTACAAACAACAGTCTTTCTCCTACATTCATTATCAAGGCTGGCGAGATTCTCGAAAGCCAGGGTAAGAAAGACGAAGCTTTGAAGCTTTATCAGGATGCTAAGAAGAAGTATGTTAACGCTATGCTCGTACAGAGTGGCGAAATCGACAAGTACATCGAGCGCGCTTCTAACTAATCTGTACTGATAACAATTCGAAATCAATATGGCAACAGCACTTCATAATTTATCTGAATACGACTTTACTAAAATACCAGACGCCAGCAACATGTGCTTCGGTATCGTTGTAGCAGAATGGAATCCTGAGATAACGGGCGCTTTGCTCGATGGAGCAGTAAAAACACTCGAAAAACATGGAGCTCTCACTGAGAATATCCATGTGAAAACTGTTCCAGGCAGCTTTGAGCTTATCTATGGAGCCCATCAAATGGTTTTGAATGGCGGCTATGATGCAGTCATCATTTTAGGTAGTGTGATACGTGGTGAAACTCCTCACTTCGATTACATCTGCGAGGGTGTTACCTACGGAATTGCCCGTCTGAATGCTACTCAGGAAATTCCTGTTATCTATGGTCTCTTGACTACCAACGATCTGCAGCAGGCTAAGGATCGTAGCGGCGGCAAGTTGGGTAACAAGGGTGATGAGTGTGCTATAGATGCTATCAAGATGGCTAAGTTCTAGTCTTCACAACGAGAGTTGATAAACTGAATGTTATATATATAATAAGGTATAAGCATATGAAACTCTACCAGCTATTGCAGTCGTTTGAATTTGAAGAGATTTTTCCAACAGTCAATGTGATGTTTCCAAATGCACAGTTACATCGTGATATTTTTGAAAAAGCATTTGATATGCTTTGCAATATCCAACCTATCACATCCAAAAAGGTTATCAAGTTTGAACTGATGGAAGATCCTAACTCAAATGATATGTTTGTTGGAGCAAATGATAGCTGTTTCCAGTCCACATGGGATGTATGCCTGGGAAAGGAAGTCAAAAAAGGCAAAGGCGCAGACCTCAATGATGTAGAACTGGCAGCCAACTGCTTACTCAATGTTCTTTTCATCGGACGTCATCCTCAAGGATTTGACAAGGAATACAAAAAGTTATTGAAATAAACTATCTTTAAAAGGTAAAAGGGTAAAAAGGTAAAAAGGTAAAAAAGCCTAACCCCCTTCGTGCCCCCGTCCCCAGCGATTCCATCGCTGGTCCCCTAAAAAAAAGGTAAAAAGAGCACCCTAGCTTAACATTCCGCTAGGCTCTTTTTACCTTTTTACCTTTTTACTTTTTTACCCTTTTACCTTTTCAACATTCTCTTTACGCCCCCGGCTCGCCCAGATATTCGAAGATGGTGGATACCTGGCGGGGAGGGAAATACTGGCTACTCTTCTGGTAGCCTAGGCGCTGCAGCTCGTTCCAGAGAGGCACGCAACGCTTGATCCATTCCATGATATGACGGCGCGCTGTCGCCCCGTCGGTTGTGTCGGGAAAGTAGAGCAGACCGAGTTCGGTCTTGCTGTACATACGTTGGGGATAATTCATAAGCTTTATATTTTTTACAGTCCTTCTACACCATGATCCTTAAAGAAGCCTACCAAGGCTGTGGTCATATAGCCACCCGTGTTCATCTTCTTGTTCGAACGCCTGCAGTTGGCTATGTAATAATCCTTTCGCTGGAAGAAGTCCTCCAGGTCACCAATCATATCTAACCTGAGATAGCCGCTCAGCTGCTCAGCCTTCTTCTCGTTTACATCATAATTGCATTGCAGCCGGAGTTTCAGTTTGCTCCGCTGCCCTCTCAGTTCGCTGCTCACTTCTCCACCCTCTGCAGTTTCGCCTGAAGTGCGACGGTCGTGCAGGGTAAAGGTGATGTGCTCGGGCAGGTGATGCTTCACTTTTTCACCCTCTTCCAGAAAGAAAGGCTTATAGGTAAGATACTGGTCGATGACGTGGTTCCGGTAAAGGCGCTTGAGGTCTTTGCAGGCGAAAGCCAGACATTTTCTGTCCAGTTCCGACCAGGTCTTGTAATAATCAGCCCTGCCATGCATCAGTTGCTGGAAGTGCGCCGTTTTGCTGATGGTGAATCCCTTTACCGCCCAGCAGTTCATGATGAGATACAACTTGATGCTCGATGCGCTGCGGCATTGGTTGATGGCATTGAGGTCGATATAGCTAACTCCCTTGTCGTAATTGTAGAAAAACCGTATCACGTTGTTGTCGAAGCGGAAATTTACCATCCAGTTCTTGTGCCGGTCTTGGTATATCTCACTCTTGAACAGGCATGAAAATTTCCGGTAGTATGTCTGGTCGCCCTGCTTGAACGGTAGCTGGATGGGGTGCGATTCTATACGCTTGATGGCATCGCGCAATTGCGGATAATGGTGAGCACCATAAGGAAACTCCGACAGTTTCATGATGACATGGGTGTGGCCTGCTGCTCTCTGTTCTGCGGTGAAGCCATTAAAAGTCTGTGAAGTTAATCGATAAGGGATTACATAGCCCAAGATTGCTTTCTGGGCATGCTTGATAATCTGTAGAACGATTTTGAGTTCTACCACAGAATAGTTCTGGTAAGACAATCCCTGTACGCCAAGGATGGCTATCAGTTGTTTCTCTTGTTGATTTGTCTGAGGGAAGGACTGCTGCCCGCCCGGAGGCTGTTGATAAACTTGTTCCATTTCCGTTTTCTTTTAAGATTATTAGAGGCCTACCGATTGGGGCAAGTCTTGGTTATTGTTTATTGAAAACCGGCATGGAATTGGAGTAAGGATGACATGATAAGTTGAAATGTTACATCCATAAAGGATTGTAAATCGGCCATTTCTTCTTATTACCAAATAACCTTACTTCGCATCCATGCCGATAAATTTTTATCAAATTTATCAGGCATAGAATGCCTTGTAAGGATTACTATTTGGTCACTCATCTTTTGGGGCCGATTCCTACTCAATGAGCTATGTTCTAATCCTTAACCGAAAGCATATCCCGGTGTCCTTCATCGGGAGGAGAATCGCATTCTCCGCGCTTTCATGATGCAAAAGTAATATTTATTTCAGACTTATGCAAATTTTTTGAAGAGAAAAATGCATTTTAATGGCTGATTTGTTGAAAAAAAAATCTTTTTCCTCACGTATTACGTATAATGTAAAAAATGTAAACGTATATATATAATATACTTGGTATAATGTAGGGAAGAAAAATTAGTATTTAACTATCTGATATTCAGTATCTTGCATTTTTAGGATTCGCCAAGATAGTCATTCGGGCATATCAGAAAATACATGATTGGCCCTGATGGTACCTATTATTGGCCCTCATGGTACCCTCTGAAAGACTAAATTGCCCTGATAGTCATTGCCCACCCAAATGAGGTGAAAAAATGATGTTCTTCCGTTTACCAACTGAAGCGGCTGCGTCGGGTTAAGGATATGGCTGCACTGGGTTACGCAGACGGCTGGACAAGGTTAAGGATTCGACTGCATCGGGTTAAGGATTCGACAACGTAGGCTAACGGAGTCGTATCCGTCGATTTATCGAGACGGCTTGACTCGCTGACTGAACCATCTGGAGTAGCTGACTGAACCATATCAGTATTCTGCTGCATACGCTTGCGTGCAAAAGTATACATAATTGAGCCAAATAGTGCACAACTGGTACTTATCGTACCAAAGTGGACAAGTGGGGCTCCGCCGATGTTGTATCTTTGTATCAGCATTCGGGAAGAGACCGGTGCACAACATGATTATTCACAATTTTAAAATTTTATGTATTATGGCAATTAATTACAGTTTAGTAAAGCTTGCGTCAAAATTTGGCGACAAAGCAGGAGTTCCTAAGTTCTACGCCCGTGCTCAGATGAACGAGTCTATTTCGCTCAAGAAGTTTGCGAAGTTGATCGCTATGCAGACCACCGTATCCTATGCAGATGTAACAGCCGTTCTGATCAGTTTGCAGGAGAACATGGTCATCGAGTTGCAGCGAGGCAACCAGATTGATTTCGGCGAGTTGGGCAAGTTCCGCCTCCAGCTTACCAGTGAGGGTGCGGCAACCGCAGCCGAATTCAAGAGTGACATCAACATCAAGGGTGTGAACATCCAGTTTATCCCGGGCAGCGATCTTGCCAACATCTTTACGGGTATGGAGTTTGAGCAGGTTGCATCTCGTGCCGTACAGAAGGCTGCACTCAAGGCGGAGAAGGAGGGTGCCAAGACTCTCGACATCGAGGAGGCTAAGAAAAAGCCTGCCAAGGACAATGCTTCTTCAGGCGGCGATACCACGGGTGGCAACACCTCTGGCGAACAGACTGGCGGAACAGGCAGTACCGGCAACGGTGACACTGGAGACGGATTAGAATAATTAACCTTTTAAAACAGAATAGATTATGACAGAAAAGAACAAGCAGAAATGGAATGAGATTCTCAAGTTTGCAGTAACCGTACTGACAGCTCTCCTCGGGGCGTTGGGCGTTTCGGCAGGTGGACTTTAGAGTGATGCCTATGAGAGACATCGATATGATAGTGGTGCATTGCAGCGGCAGTCGCTGCGATCACCGTTATACGATGAAGATGCTGCGCTACGACCATGTTCATAACAACGGCTGGACTGACATCGGCTACCATTTCTACATCACGCTGGATGGAGTGGTTCATGCCTGTCGCCCGGTAGAGCGTATGGGCTCTCATGCCCTCGGTTACAATGCGCACAGCATAGGCATCTGTTACGAGGGTGGTCTTTCGCCATCGGGCTGCATCAGTGACACCCGCACTCCTAAGCAGAAGGAGGCGATGAAGCATCTTATCCTAGATCTTCACCACCGTTTTCCGAGCATCCGTACCATCCTGGGGCATCGCGATTTGCCCGGCGTTCAGAAAGCCTGTCCGTGTTTTGATGCTACGAAGCTCCAGTACCTCCTGGATGCTTCCTGATCCTCTCAAATTAAGAGGGCTTTTCAAGGCAGAAACCCTCCGAATTTATTTAACAAGTTAGGGCGCATCCAATCAGGATGCGCCCTTTTTCTTTGTCGTCATATTTCTTTCATTCAACACTCAACATTCAACATTCAACACTCAACAAGTCTATACGCCACCTGTTCTTCGTGGTATATAGACCCTTGGAACAACCGCAAAGTATGGGTTGATAAATATTGCCAAATGTTTTGTCGATCAATTTGGCATAACTAAAACACAATACTATGCAGGATCACAATCTTCATCTGTGAATGGAATCTGCTCATAGCTTTTTGGCGGTTTTTCTGGTCCTAAGTCAGACCCAGCTAATAGAACACAGGAATTTTCCAACTCAACAATAGCGATTGATGGTTTCTGATAATTCTTTTTCATATTCCTAACTTTTTGAATTTTACATATTTTTTACCATTCTTGATATAGATACCCTGGGTAGGTTCCTTGCTGAGCTTGCGACCTTGCAAGTCATATATACCATTTAGAGATGTTTTATCAGCCTCATTGTTGGTTATAACTTGGATGCCCTCTATGGCAGTTGTTGCTCCCGCGCCAACCTCATCTATGTTGATAGAACGGGATTTTGATGCCTGTGACATGTTAGAACCATTACGATTACTTACCGTAAGATACCAACGCTGTGCACCAACTTCGGTAGAAGGGTTTAACGGAGCTATGCATCCTTTCTTGTTGAGAGCATACACTGCAACCGATACTCCATCCTGACCTAATCCACTTTGTGGAGTGTAGATGCCTGTGAAGTCATACTTGCGAGTCATGCTCATGCAGTAGTATGTCTTCGATTCAGACTTATGCAACTTGACATTATTGATAGTGATAGTCTTGCTTCCGCTATCGTTTGTTCTCAACAAGTATGGGGTGTTAGCCTCAAACTCTCCAGAAGTAGCTTTCTTTACTTCAAGTACCGTCTCATAGCCACTGCCATCTTCCTTTTCATACTCATGGAAGTTATTGATGCTTGCCACGGTGATGCCGTTGCCGGTCCAGTCCGTAGCCTGAGTCTCGAAAGGCACGTACACTGCCTGCCACTGGTCTGCGCCTAGATAGTCGCGGGTGTAGTTCAGCGTTGGGGCAGTGAAGTCCACAGGGCTGTTGTAAGGCGCATCGTCATTGATATCAACAGGTTTGAATGTCGTGTATGAACCGTCAGTATTAGCAGTCAACTCCAAGTCGTTGCCATCAATGCCACAGAAGTCCTTGATATACATGAAGTTGTTTTCGCATCGCTGACAAGTGGAGCTGTAGAGTCCGTTTGTCACCAGAGTCTCCGTACCCTTGACGTGCTTGTCGTACTTCTCATGTGCATTTGCCTCCGTATTGCTGAAAATGTTCACTTGCTTGTCACCGCAAGTATAATAATTGTTGTATACGGTATTCCCGTTGCTTGGGGTAAGCACTGGATATTCATCGCCATTCTCGCCCAACTTCTGATACCACGCCAAGGTGCTTCCTTCTGCAGGAGTAGACGTGGAGCCATTCAGCAGCCATGCCGCCTCGCCGCTCTTTATCTGCTGTTTAGTGAATGCCTTGACCACGTCCGCTTCTTCCTTTCCGTCTTCGAAAGTCAGACTTCCCTTACCAACTATTTTGATGTTCTCTGATGAGTTGTTCAGCAATACCTCCTTGTTGTAAGCTACAATAACCTTTGCGGTTAGTTTACCACCTCTTACATAACCTATAATGATTCCTGGATTGTCATTTGTATTCGTCACATCTCCATAACTGAACACATTCTGGATACTGCCGTTAATCAACGTTTGTCCTGCTATGCCACCGACACACCAACCTGTGCTTGTAATCTTGCCATAGTTAGCGCAATCTTCGATACTTGTTCTATCAGCACTCCCTATGATTCCACCAATAGAGGCATTATTGTTTTCAACGGTTCCGTAATTGGTGCAGCACTTGATGTTTTTATAAGAGCTAGAACCAGCAATTCCGCCTACATCGCTCGTGCCCTTCACGCTGGAGTGATTCTCGCAGTTTTCGAGATTTATTTGGGCCTCTCCAACGATACCGCCAGTAATTCTTTGTCCTATTAAAGTACAATTATTTGTGGTTTTAATGCCCTTTATATGTGATGGAGAATCCCCGCATGCATATCCTGCCAAGATACCGGTGTAAAGTGTATTGCTCGCATTCTCCACCTTAACATTGTCAAAGATAAGGTCTTGGATAGTCGCACCGTCAGTATAGCCGAAAAGCCCCACATAGTTTTGTGCCGTCTTGATATAGAGATGTGAGATGGTGTGTCCCTGACCGTCCATATTTCCCTTCCAGCGATCATAGAAATTGCCTATCGGAAGCCAACTCAAGAGTTCCTTGCCGTCTTCAGCCGCATGGCAGTAGTTCTTTAGATCGATATCCGCAGTCAGCATGGCAGATGCTGACGAGTGAGTAGTTCCAGCTACTTCGCCTTCGTCCACAATAGTTCCGTTCACATAGTCGCGGAACCAAGCCAAGTGGCAAGGTTTGGCTATCAGGTACACCCCATTTTGCTCTGAAGGCTTCACTGCCACATAATGCTTGCAACGGTCGCAATAGCCATCCTCATTGTAGTTGTGTCCAAGGGCAGGATGCTCTGCGTCCGTTACATCAGTCAATTCCTTGGTCAATTGGCTGTCGGAATATATCCTTTGGCAGTCCTGGCATTGCCAATATTCCTTGGTTGCCGCCTCTGTGCAAGTAGCGTTTGTTGCAGCGTGGTGATTTATTGTCTGTCCGTGTTGATACCTGATTGCGGAACTGGTAGGATTGTTGGTGAGACTACCCTTCACCATCTTATAGGTTTTGCAATTTAAAGTCAGATTGTCAGCATAAACCTGATGTTCCGAACCAATGACGGGATAACTGTCTCCATTATTAGCCAGATTTTGTCCCCATTTTGCTTCGCTCGAAGCATTTTGCTGGAGCAGATAGGCAACAACACCGCTTTTCAGCTGGGTCTCAGTAAATCCTGTTGCGTTATCTTCAGAGAGATTGCCGCTTCCGAAGGCTTTAACCGTAATCTCTTGGCTGTTTGCAGTCAGCTTTGCGCCACTATAGTATGCCACCATGCCTTCAGTGTCCCCATATTTAGAATAGCCAAAAGCCATGCCTACCTCTGTGCCATTCGTGGCACTGATGCTGCCATAGCTGAACACGTTCTGTATCTTGCCATCGTGTACATAACCTGCCAAGCCAGCAACACTATTTGCACCTTTTACATTTCCATAGTTGGCGCAGTCTTGGATCGTTCCGCCACTGAATTCGCCAACCAAGCCACCTACACGCTGACTTGTTGCCGTTACATTTCCATAGTTGGCACAGGCGGTTATAGAATTACCTGTTTTTTGGTAGGAGCCAAAAAGACCACCGACTTTTTCTTTGCCTTGTACCGTGGCGTAGTTCACGCAGTTGTAGGCGTTACCATCAAGTATACCTGCAATACCGCCAGTATAATTACCTCTTATCTGGCACGTTTCTGATATTTTGATATTTTGAAGGGTGCTTCCTCCTGCATAACCAACCAAAATTCCTATGATATCTTGCGTATTTGTCACATTTGCATACTCAAAGGTTAAGTTCTTAATAGTGCTTTGATCGGTACAACCGAAAAGCCCCATAAATTTTTGGGTTGCATTGATATAAAGGTTAGTGATGGTCTTTCCATTTCCGTCGAAAGTACCTTTGTAATCCCTTTCAATATTTCTTCCAATAGGCACCCAGCTCAGTTCTTCTAAGTTTTGAGACGCATCAGCCGCATAGCAGAAGTCCTTTAGGTCTATGTCGGCTGTCAACTTGGCGCACGCATTGAGGTGGGTAGTAGCCGACTCGCTGCCACTCACCGTATACGTACCATTCACCCAGTCACGAAACCACGCCAGCTCCTTGGCGTTGGAAATTTGGAATGGATTACTGCTCGAGCCATCGCCCTGGGCTGGCCTTGAGGTCGTTACATTAGTGGCTGCCCATGCCCCCTCATAAGGCATGAGGATAGCCATCACGAGCAGAAGCATCGTGAATAGCCTGTTTCTTTGTTTTTTGTTATTCATAACTGTAAATTATTATTGTTATTCTACTTTCTTACATATTTTCTCTCATTGCCATCAGATATACTGTAAATCCCAGGATGATGACGAAAGTCAGTCCGAGAAACAGATAGATATAGAATCTTTCTCTCTTGATGAAATCACAGAAGCTGTAGCGAGCCTTGTAGTTTTCATCAAGATATATCCTGTAGTCTTGAACCATGGCATAGCTCATGACTATGGCGAACAGCAGAAGACACAATGCCATTATAAAAATAGCCTGTTCCTCTTTCGTGAAAGTCTGAATTATATTTTCCATGGTGCAAATATAGTGTTTTTTTTTCAAAAAAGGTGTCGCATTCCTCTGTTTAGGTGTCGCATTCCTATCAAAAAGGTGTCGCATTCCTATGAATGCGACACCTTTTTTAACGTATTTTTTCATTTCGCGATGCGTTTTCCTGGTATTTATCGAAAAATGGTTAATCCTGCTTTTTATCCTCCGAGGCTACATTTTCAGCCATTTCCTCCCGCCATTCGGCAGGAGTACAGCCTTCCTTTAACTTGAAAATGCGGTACAGATAGGTGCGGGCAGAGAAGCTGCACTCGGCTGAAATGATGTCAGTCTCCGAGAAGTTTCGGGACCGCTCCGCCTTAGGAATATCCAACGAATGCGACAGAATAACCATATTCAATATGGTTCCCCCACGTGCGGCGCGCCAGTCTTCTTCTGCTTCTTTCACTTCTCTTTCCGGAGTCTTTCAAAAAGCTTCGAATGTAAAGTCTTTTCCTTGTCAGTATATTCAAGTAACTTGCGAAACTTTAGTTACCATATAACCAAGGGTCTATACGCCACCTGTTCATCGTGGCATATAGACC
>ULSN01055794.1_pt1 | contig 44756 bp, 40 predicted proteins | sample 1956771 | NCBI WGS metagenome assembly ULSN01 (sample SAMEA4835709, study PRJEB28245) | human gut metagenome | biome: gut microbiome; material: fecal sample | place: Denmark | collected 2008
ACGGAATTATGCCGTTCTTTGTAAACAGCACCGGCGATTTCTATGCAGCACACAATAAATTCCACGTAGATAAAGACGGTAAAGTAACCGCAACTGCAGGCGAAATCGGCAACGTAGTTCTGCAAAATGGCGTATACTACGGTCATTCCACATTGCAGGACGGCAGCCTGTTACTTACCGATGATAACGGTAACCACAGCTACATTGATGCTAAAGGTGCTAAGCTTGGCAAAGTAACTGTTGCTGAAGACGGCAAGATTACCGGCGTAGCAGCAGGTGCAATTACTGCTGATTCCACTGACGCTGTAAACGGCAGCCAGCTGCATGCAGTAGCAACCGAAGCAGGCAAACACAGCAAGGTTGTAAACGGCTCCAACATCAATGTTGAAGAATTTGATAATGACGGTCAAAAGATTTACAAGGTTAACCTGAATAAGGATATCATGCTTGGCGATTTGACCGGCAAATATGTAAACATCAGTGGCACCAACGGTACTATCGAAACCACCGGCTACATTGCAACCAAGGATCGCGTATATGCTGATAAGGGTGCAAAACTGGCAGATATCGACGTAACTGGCGACAAGATCTCCAACGGCGCTTCCTCCATCGTTCTGGATGGCAGCAATGTTAAGGTTAACGATAAGGTTACCATTGATCAGAACGGCAAGATCAGCGGCGTAGCTGATGGTGATATCAGCGCAACCTCTACTGACGCTATCAACGGCAGCCAACTGCATCAGACCAATGAGAATGTTGCAGCTAACAGAGCTGACATTGATAAGAATAAAGCAGATATCGCAGCATTGGATAACCGTGTAACCCAAAACGAGCAAGATATCAAACAAAATGCTGCAGATATTGCTCAAAATAAAGCAGATATCGCAGCTAACAGAACTGACATCAATAAGAACGCAGCAGATATTGCTCAAAACAAGACCGATATCAAGAACCTTGATAATCGTGTAACCAATGTTGAAGAGCTTGCTAAGAAACACACCACTGTTACCGCAGGTGACAATATGGTTGTAACCGAAGACAAAAATGCAGACGGTGGCAAGGAATACAATCTTGCTCTGAAGAACAATATTGATCTTGGCGATAAGGGTAGCGTAACTACCGGCCAAACTGTAATGAACAATGATGGCCTGAAGGTTGGTAAAGACGTAAGCGTAACCGCAACTGCTGTAACCGCAGGCAAGACCTCCATCAGCGATGAAGGCGTAAAAGTTAATGGCAAAACTTATGTAAGCGATAATGGTCTGAATGCTAATGACCAAAAGGTTACCAACGTAGCTGATGGTGATATCAGCGCAACCTCTAAGGACGCTGTAAACGGCAGCCAGCTGTATAAAACCAATCAAGAAGTTGCCAATAACACCAACCGCATTAACAAGCTTGGCAGCCGTGTAAACAAGGTTGGCGCAGGCGCAGCAGCTCTGGCAGCACTGCATCCGATGGACTTTGATCCGGACGACAAACTGACCTTCTCCGCAGGCTATGGCAACTATGCAGGTGAAAACGCTGCAGCAATCGGCGCATACTATCGTCCTGACGAAAAGGTAATGTTCAGTGTTGCAGGTACCGTAGGCAATGGTGAAAACATGGTTAACGCAGGCGTATCCTTCGCTCTGGACCGCACCAACCATGTAAGCAACAGCCGTACCGCTCTGGCTCGTGAGGTTATCGACCTCCGCGGTCAGCTGGCAGTAATGGGCGCTAAGATGGCTAAGATGGAAAAAGCATTTGGTATGCTGGATGAAACCAAGACCAAGCTCTTCCCGGATGTTCCGGCTAACCACTGGGCATATGAATACATCGCTAAGCTGGCAGGCAATGGCTACATTGAAGGCTATCCTGACGGCAACTTCGGCGGTGACCGTCTGATGACCCGTTATGAATTTGCTGCAATGCTCTATCGTGCAATTGAAAACGGCGCAGCTCTGGAAGAAAAGATCATCAAAGAATTTGAGCCTGAATTGGGCCGCATCCGTGTAGACCGCATCAGCGGTGAAGATGGCGATCGCGATAAGATTGAACGTGTACGCGTAAACGATACTAAAGGCGAGCGCGACCATTACGGCAACAAGCTGGCAAAATAAATTGTCGGCAGTGACAAGTGAATAACGCTCAGTAAACAGTAAAGGCGTTCTCCCGCAGAGGAGAACGCCTTTTGCAGTAATGAAATATGCCATAAGTGTAATAGTACTTTTTGATTAACGAACTATTGTTTTTAAAGTGCTTCTGTGTTATAATTACCTTAGTTGCATAGGTAGCCGCATTTTGGCGGAGCTTATGCCTGGTCGTGCGGACCAGTGGCGCCTGTCGAGCTTTCGGCAGGCGCCTTTTCCTTTATGTCAGTCGCAATTGCCGGCTTATATATTTTTACTGCAAATTATGCTATAATCAAAGGAGGAAACATATGCAAAAGCAAATCTCTAATCTCGATAAGCTGACTCTGTCTAACGATTTTCTTTTCAAGCACGTTATGCTCAGAAAACGCATCTGCAAGCATATTCTGGAAGAGCTTTTACATACCGAAATTGCAGACATTACCTATCTTGAAGCAGAGCAGACTATTGATGTTTATCCTGACAGCCATGGTATTCGTTTGGATGTTAGAATTGCAGATACTGCCAATACTCATTACAATTTGGAAATGCAGGTAAAGAATCCTGTTAATCGTGCTACAGGAAAATTTCTGTTGCCTAAGCGTACCCGCTACTATCAGGCTATGCTTGATACGGATATGCTGCAAAAAGGTCAGGATTATGACGAATTATCTCCTACGTATATAATTTTCTTCTGTCTGTTTGATTTTTTTCAGGATTCTCAGCGTATTTATACCTTTAAGAAGCGTTGTCTGGAAAACATGAATATTGAATTGGCAGATGAAGCAGTTATTATGTTTCTCAATACCTTGGGAACCAAAGGTGATGTGTCACCGGACATTCAAAGTCTGTTTGACTACATCAACAGCAATACTATTAACAGTAATTTTACACGTGAGGTTGCTGACACGATTGTAGAAATTAAAAATGACAAGAAAGTGAGGGATGCCTATATGACTTACGAAATGCGTATGAAGGATACTCTTGCCGAAGGTGAAGCAATTGGTGAAGCTAAACAACAACTTAAAATTGCAAAGCGTCTTTTAAGCATGGGATTGTCAGTACAGGATGTCGCTAAAGCTACCTTGCTATCTATTGAGCAGGTTGAAAAGATTAAGGCTGAACAAGCTTAATAAGAAAGTGAGGGATTCCAATATGACTTACGAAATGCGTATGAAGGATATTCGCGAAGAATCTCTTGCAGAAGGTGAAGCTAAAGGTAGAGCTGAAGGAAAAGCAGAAGAAAAAACTGCTATCGCAAAGCGTCTTTTAAGCATGGGCTTATCTGTACAAGATGTCGCTAAAGGTACTTCACTTTCTATTGAGCAGGTTGAAAAGATTAAGGCTGAACAAGCTTAATAAGCTGCTGTAAGTAAAGGCGTTCTCCCGCAGGGGAGAACGCCTTTTTACATTATAACGAAAGCAGTTAAGCTGTTATGTTATACACTTCATAGACTACTTGTGGAACTGACACTTACCACTTTTCCGGAATTCCGGGGAAGTCGGCAATCGTCAGCATACAGCAGCTGCCGGTAGCCAGCAGTGTATCTGCATCAGTATCATATACATGAATCTGCATAGTAATCAACTGGTCATTATGCGAAACAACCTCAGCCTGTGCCTCTACCATTGCACCGGAAGGAGCGCTCTTGATGAAATCTACGGTCATCGATACCGTAACCACGCGCTTGCCCATAGCGGCGCAGGCGATGCCGGTGGCATTATCCACCAGTGTTGTAAGCAAGCCTCCGTGCAGCTTGCCGTTGAGGTTTGTGTGGATGGCAGGGTCGATGCGCAGGCCTACTGCAGCTTTTCCGCAGCTGATGCTGTGAACCTTTATGCCGCAGTGCTGCATAAAAGCGTTATGCGTGTAGATATCTTTTACGCTTCGGATAATTTCTTCCGGTTGCATAAATCATTCCTCCTTTAGACAGGCGTCCAGCGCTTGGGCAACGTCACTGCATTGCTCAAGGCTTGCTACCCAATTTTGTAAACGTAATGCCTTTGCTTCACCGTAGACAGGTACGGCAAGGCTCATAAATTTAGCGCAGAGCTCCTCCCAGGTCAGAGGATTTTCCGGATCTCCCTTAGGATAATCAACCTGCATTGTCAGTGTTTGTCCGTTTTGCAGCTGGATTTCTACTATGGAAGCCAGTTTGGAAGCATCTGCCGCATGAAGCTGTTCCATAGCCTCATCACGGATAACCTCGATGCGCTGCATTAAATCCGTAAGCTCTTTGTTGTGGATACATTCCTCACTGAACTGCGCAATGCCTACTTCGCCGAACTTCAGCATGGCAGCGGAGCAATATTGAATACTGAATTTGCCGCCGTAGGGAGTTTGCGGCTGCGGATTGTTAATCATATAGTTAGTAATATCATTGACGTAAAGCTTAATTTTAGCGATGTCCTCAGGCTGCAGAGAATGAGCCTTGCGCAGCTCTTGAATGGCGTAAAGAGCGGCGTGAGCATGCTTGCAGCAGGCGTAGGGCTTGAAGGAGTTGATGTCGATTTTCAGCTTGTCGGTGCTCATGTTTTCGGTAAGCTTTTCCAGATGCGGTTCTTTGACCATGGCACGGCAGAAGCCCTTTTCGCCTTCTAAAATTTCGCTGGCGGCAGTAAAGCCCTTTTGCGACAGATAAGCGCTGAGAACACCGCTGTAGGAAGCCTTGCCTGTGTGCAGAGGCTTGCTCATGGCACCCTCTTTTAAAAACTCCCAAAGACCTGCTGCCTGTGTACCGGCGCTGCCGTAGCACATCAGTGTCTGCTGTGCGTCAAGACCGAGGGCGTTGGCGGCAGCAGCACCGGCGGCGATGGTGCCTGCAGTACCGGTAGTATGCCAGAAGAAGTAGGATTCCGGGATTACAGCTTCGCCTACACGGCCGCTGGCCTCGTAGCCTGCGCAGATAGCTGCAATGAGCTGCTTGCCGCTTTTGTGCTCCGCTTCGCAGACAGCCAGTGCGGGGGAAACAACAACGCAGGCCGGATGGATAATCGATGGGTTATGCAGATCATCGAAGTCCAGACTGTGGGAAGCAGCGCTGTTGATAAAGGCGGCGTTCAGGGCACCGGCCTTTTTGGCAGGAAGGCTGCCGAAAATATTCGCCTGTGGTGCATCGCCCTGAAGAATAACATCATGGATGATACGTACCGGTTTTTCCTGCGAACCGCGGATAGCGATTCCCAGCCAGTCCAGCAGACATTTTTTAGCCATTTCGATACTGTGAGCAGAAAGCTTATCGTAGCACAATTCTGCGGTAAATTTTGCTAATGCTTTAGTTGTCATTGTAAATACCTGCCTTTGCTTTAATTTTAACTATTGCCATGGTATTCGCGGGACGTAGCGTGAATACCTGCCTTGATGTGTTATTTTTTCCTCGGCCTGTATTCCGAGATAAACAGACCGGTCATCGTCAGAATAGTACCAAGTGCTACCAGCAGGGTGATTTTTTCTTGCAGGATAATCGCCGAAGTAATGACGGTGATAACGGGAACCATATAAATATAAACGCTGGCCTTGACTGCGCCCAGCTCCTTTACTGCCAGATTCCAGGTGACGAAGCAGAGGGCGGAAGCACCTAAGCCTAGAAAGATAATATTAAAAAGATAAGTAGTATTGGCGAAGCGCGCCAGGTTCAGCTCAAAATCCAGAAAGCCGAGCGCCGGAATCATAAAGAGAATGCCGTAGAAAAAGGTTCTGCGTGTGGCGAGGATAACCGGGTAGCCGTAGCTGCTGATTTTTTTCGTCAGCAAAGCATAAAAAGCCCACACGACGGCAGCCGAAATCGCCAGCAAATCACCCAGCGGATTGAGCTGCATGGCTGCGCCGTTGAAGCTGATGCAGGCAATACCGCTCATTACGATAAAAAAGCCGATGATGAACTGTTTGCTTAAGCTGCCGGCAGAATGCATAAAATAATGCGCTAGCAGCGCAGTAAAGAAGGGCGCTGTGCTGCCGATTACGCTAACGTTGGAGGCTTGCGTATAGGTCAGAGCGATGTTTTCCAAAAGGTAGTAGAGGCAGATGCCGCAGAGGCCGGCCGCCATAAAAACAGGCTCCTGCTTTTTATCTGTTTTCAGCATTTTGGGATAGGCCAGCCAAAGGGCGAAAAAGGCCATAATAAAGCGGAAAAAAAGGATTTCCAGCGGCTGAAAGCCGGTAAGTAAAACCTTGGTAGAAATAAAGGTCGTGCCCCAGGTAACAATCGTAATGAGGGCAGCAAGGTGACCGATGTAGCGAGAGTTTTGCATTTGCTTAGGTATCTCCGTTCTTTTTAGTGCGCAGAAAAACGCACTCTATGATTTTAGCAGACTAAAATCCTGCTATTAACAAACTATCCCCTCTGCCGGTATGACAGAAGGGATAGAATTTAAATTATTATTTTGTGTGCTTGTCTTCGGCAACCTGCTTGTTGGGGGCTGCCGCTGCATATTTCGTCAGTGCAACCTTCGTGATGTGGAAGTCGCCTACAGTATCTGGGCCGTCGATACAGCCGTTGGGGCAGGCCATGCCTTCGATATAGCTGCAGTCGAGCTTGCCTGCTGCAGCAGCCTTGACCGTGTCACGGCATTTGTCCAGTCCGGAGCAGTATTGTGCATTATGCACCTCACCGCCCATAGCTGCAACCGTATCCTGCACGGCAGCACTTACTCCGGCAGTCAGCGGGAAGCTGAGGCCAAGCTTGGAGGCATCGCGCTCGTAAGAGGTATCACCGCTCATTTCTGCAAATTTGATATCCTTGCCTTCCAGCATGCACATAATCTCTTCAAAGGAAAGTACGTAGTTGATAGTTTCGCGGTGCTCACGCGCTTCCACCTTTTTGGCGATGCAGGGACCGATGAACACGGTAACGGCATAAGGATATTTTTGCTTAATCAGCTCAGCGCAGGTAAGCATGGGGGAGGGAGTGTCGGAAATTTTATCCGCAGCCTCCGGCACCTGCGTTTTAATCAGCTTAACAAAGGCAGGACAGCAGGAGCTGGTCATAAAGCCCTGCTTGGCAGGAACCTTCTCCAGATATTCCTCTGCTTCCTTAACACTGGTGATATCAGCGCCGACGCCAACCTCTACGACCTCAGCGAAGCCTGCTTTTTGAAGTGCCTCGTAAATTTGTGCCATAGTAATCTTCAAACCATATTGGCCTACGATAGATGGTGCCACAAGAGCGATAACCTGCTTGCCCTGCTGGATTTCGCGGATAACGCGGATGATGTTGCTGCGCTCGTCAATCGCGCCGAAGGGGCAGGCGTTGCGGCAGGCACCGCAGAAAACACATTTTTCGTGGTCAATTACAGCCTTGCGGTTTTCACCGATGCTGATGGCACCGATGGCGCAGGCGCGCACGCAGGGACGATGGATTTCGATAATCGCACCGTAGGGGCACATCTGCTTGCAGCGTCCGCATTCAATACATTTCGTTTTATCGATAAAGGCACGGTCCTGAATAATGCTGATAGCCTTTTTCGGGCAGTTATTCATGCATTTGTGGGTGATGCAGTGACGGCACATATCGGTAACGTAATAAGCATCAATCGGGCATTGGTCGCAGGCTGCGGGCAGCACGTCGATAATCGGCAAATCGGTGCGCTCAGGCTCGTTCAGCGTCAGCTTGGCTGCCTCGATGATATTGCTGGAGCACTCCTGGCCCAGCGCCATATCAATACGGTTTTTCAGTACGGCTCTTTCTTTATAAACACAGCAGCGGTAGCGCGGAGTATCCTCGCGTACCTCCTGCAGAATATCGTAGACGTGGTCAGGCAACTCGTTATTCCAGGTGTAGCGGGATAAATGCTCCAGCACCATGCGGCGCAGCTGCGCAACAGCGGTTAATTCCATAAGGGTTCCTCCTTGGCAATTAGTTATATTGCGTTTTGCATTACATACTCTATACTGTACAATTCTTTACAGAACGCAAAAATCCTGCTGAAGAGCATACGTAATGGATTTAATAATGTTAAATTTGGTATTTTTCTAAACAGTTATATAGATGAATCTGTCAAAAAATCTCTGATATTTTTATGGATAATACCATTACGGCTCATATCGAATTCGTCGAGTGAAAGCACATATTTCGGGTAATTATCGGTAATTTCATTGTAAACACCGAACTCACGTTGAATAGTTTCTTCTGCAGCCAATAAGTACGTAACTTGAATATAAATTTTTTTATCCTGTTTTTCACAGATAAAATCAATTTCTTTGGTATCTACCTTGCCGATGCTCACCTTATAACCACGGCGTAAAAGCTCCAGGTAAACAATATTTTCCAGAATGAGATTGATATCCTTCATGTTGCCGCCGAAGACTGCTTCGCGGATGCCATGGTCAGCGACATAATATTTTTCGTTGATAGCAAGCAGCTTTTTACCTTGTAGATCCTGACGTTTTACCTGATAAAACAGAAAAGCATCGGTGCAGGCCTTAACGTAGTTGATAATGGTTTCTGTTGCCATACTGCGCCCTTCGCTTTTCAAATATTTAGAAAGCACATTGGCAGAAAAAATGGTACCGATATTTGCGGTTATGTAGGTAAGTATGCGTTCAAGCATGTCAACATCACGGATATTGTTGCGGCGTACAATATCTTTTAGTTCTACTGATGTATATACATCCTGTAAATATTGCTTGCAGGCAGCTTCGTTATATTGCAGGGCTGCCAGATAGGGCATTCCGCCGAAGTACAGGTATTTCTTAAAGCAGTCTGCTTCACTTGTATTAGGCTGTATAGTATTATATAGCTCTATAAATTCAGAAAATGAAAAAGGATAAATAACAAATTCTACATAGCGTCCTGCTAAATAAGTGGCTAATTCACCGGATAGGAGCTTGGCATTGGAACCTGTGATATAGATATCACAATTAAGCTCTATACGTAAGGAATTAATACATTTTTCCCAATCTTTTACCTCTTGGATTTCATCAAAGAAAAGATAAATTTTTTCTGGTAAAGCTTGGGTTTGGCTTATTATTTCATCATGAAGAGCCTGGGCATTGCAAAGCCTGGCGAAGCTCATATTTTCAAAATTATAGGAAATAAGCTGTTGGGGAGTAACTCCTTGTTGTAACAGCTCCTGCTTTATAAGATCTAACATAACAGATTTACCGCAACGTCGGATACCTGTAAGTACTTTTACTAAATCACTGTTAATGAATGGGCGGATTTTTTTCATGTAAGATTCTCTTTTGATCATGTAAATCACCTCACTATCTATATAATATATCAGTTATATCTTAAATTCAAGACGAAAATCAGATTTCTATCAGATATAACTGAAACTTTTCGTGATTTTAGATTTTTATCAGTTATATCTGATAAAAATCCTGCTGTTGTAGTCAAAAATAAGCATACTTTTTTAGTATACGCAGAAAAAATTAAAATTTTTTCTCTTACCCCCTTTACAAATTCAAATCCTAGTATTATAATAAGCGCATAAAGCAACGACGTGGTTGTTGGATTGAAAAATCCAAACTTCGTAGTTGCTTTTTCTTTTATATCAGCGGTGAGAATAATCCTCTTACCCATGATAAGTGCAACGAAGCACCGTAGCAGCGCAAGGCGCAGCTGACGGTGCTTTCTTATTTACAGAGCCAGAGAGAAGAAAATCTGTAAAGCACAAAAAATGTATTTCAAATGAGGGGCTTACACTTAGTAAACCCAAGGAAATTCTCAGAGAGAAATTAGGGAGGTTTTACAATGAATGATGTACCGAAACTGTTTGGCAGCTTAGTTTTTAACGAAAGCGTTATGAAGGACCGTCTGCCGACTGCAACCTATAAGGCATATAAGGCAGCAGTGCTGGCAGGCACTCCGCTGAATCTGGAAATTGCTAATATCATCGCCAATGCTATGAAGGACTGGGCTCTGGAGCATGGCTGCACTCATTTCACCCATTGGTTCCAACCGATGACCGGTATTACTGCTGAAAAGCATGAAAGCTTCATTTCTCCTACTGCCGAAGGCCGTGTTATTATGGACTTCTCCGGCAAAGAGCTGATTCAGGGCGAGCCTGATGCTTCCAGCTTCCCGTCCGGCGGCCTGCGTGCAACCTTCGAAGCTCGTGGCTATACAGCATGGGACCCGACCTCCTATGCATTTATCAAAGATAACTGCCTGTGCATCCCTACAGCCTTCTGCTCCTACACCGGCGAAGTGCTGGATAAAAAGACTCCGCTGCTGCGTTCCATGAATGCAGCCAGCAAAGCAGCCTGCAAGCTGCTGAAGCTGTTCGGCATTGATACCATCCGCGTCAACAGCACTGTTGGTCCGGAACAGGAATATTTCCTCGTAGATAAAAAAATGTGGGAAAAACGTAAAGACCTGGTTTACACCGGCCGTACCCTTTTCGGTGCGAAATCTCCGCGTGGCCAGGAGCTGGACGATCACTACTTCGGCATTATCAAACAAAGAGTTCTTTCCTTCATGAAGGATTTGGACGATGAGCTGTGGAAACTGGGCGTACTTGCTAAAACCGAGCATAACGAAGTTGCTCCGGCACAGCACGAGCTGGCACCGATCTTCACTACTACCAACGTAGCATCTGACCATAACCAACTGATGATGGAGTTCATGAAACGTGTTGCTCTGCGTCATGGTCTTGTTTGCCTGCTGCATGAAAAACCCTTCGATGGTGTAAACGGCAGCGGCAAGCATAACAACTGGTCCTTATCTACGGAAGAAGGTCTGAACCTGCTGGATCCCGGCAAGGAGCCGTACAAAAACCTGCGCTTCCTGACCTTCCTGGCAGCAATTATCAAGGCTGTTGATGAATATCAGGATCTGCTGCGTGTATCTGTTGCCAGCGCTGGCAATGACCATCGTCTGGGCGCTAACGAAGCTCCTCCGGCTATCGTTTCCATGTTCCTTGGCACTGAGCTGACTGCAGTTCTCGAAGCTATTGCCGCTGATAAGGTTTACAACGGCAATCCGGAAAGCTACATTAAGGTAAGCGACGATACCATTCCTGCTCTTGTTAAGGACAACACCGACAGAAACAGAACCTCTCCGTTCGCTTTCACCGGCAATAAATTTGAATTCCGTATGCTGGGCAGCATGTTCTCCATCGCCGGCCCTAACATCGTACTGAACACCATCGTTGCTGAAGAACTGGATGAATTTGCCGATAAGCTGGCAGATGCTCCTGATCTGGAAGCAGCAGTATATGATCTGGTTAAAGAAACCTACAAGGCTCACAAACGCATCGTCTTCAATGGCAACGGTTATACCGATGAATGGGTTGATGAAGCTGCCAAACGTGGCCTGTTGAACCTCAAATCTACTCCGGAGGCTCTGCCGTATCTGGGACATGCAAAGAACATCGAGCTGTTCGAAAAACATAACATCTTCACTAAAGCCGAAGTTGAATCCCGTGTAGAAATCCTGCTGGAGAACTACAGCACCACGATTTCTATCGAAGCAGCAACCATGCTGGATATGTTCCATAAAGACATTCTCCCGGCAGTTACCGCTTATACTGGAGATTTGACCAAAGCAGTACTTGATAAAAAGGCTGCCGGCGTCAGCGCAGGCTTTGAAGGCGCACTTGCCGATAAGCTGAGCAAGCTGGGCGGCGAAATGTATGCATCCTCCTTGAAGCTGGAAGACGGTCTGAAGGAAGCAGCAGAAATCGGCGACAGCGAGAAACAGGCTCTGTATTATCACGACACCGTTCTTGAAGAAATGGGCAAGCTGAGAAGTGCTGTTGATGCTGCCGAAGCTTTGACCGGTGGTAAGTATCTCGACTATCCGACTTATGGTGAGTTGCTGTTTGGTGTAAATGAATAAATCAAACGATAAATAGGTATAAAATATAAATATAAAAACTCATACACAATGGGGTGTATCCGAAAAATCGGGTACGCCCCTCTTTCTTTAGCTAATGCCATGTGAGCGCTGCTCAATGACACGTTAAAAAATATTATAATTTGAGGGGTGTTTACAAATGGACAAATATGTATCTGTCGATACTATATGGGTGCTGATAGGTGCCTTCCTGGTATTCTCTATGCAGCCGGGCTTCGCAATGGTTGAAACAGGCTTTACCAGAGCTAAAAACGCCGGCAACATCGTCATGAAGAACGTCATGGATATGTGCCTCGGTTCCATAGTTTTCTGGATTCTGGGCTTTGGCCTGATGTTTGGTACCGATATCGGCGGCTTTATCGGAGCGCCGGACTTCTTCGTTAAAGGCGATTACGGTGCCAGCTATCCTAGCACAGCGTACTTCATCTTCCAGACTATGTTCTGTGCAACCGCAGCAACAATTGTTTCCGGTGCTATGGCAGAACGTACCAACTTCCTGGTATATTGCATTTACAGCGTAGTAATCAGTGCTGTTATCTATCCGATCAGCGGTCACTGGATTTGGGGCGGCGGCTGGCTCGCACAAATGGGCTTCCACGATTTCGCCGGTTCCACTGCCGTTCATATGGTAGGCGGTGTTGCTTCTCTTGTCGGGGCCAAGATGATCGGCGCACGTATCGGCAAATACAATGCTGACGGTACGGTAAACGCTATTCCCGGCCACAGCATTCCGCTCGGTGCCTTGGGCGTTTTCCTCCTCTGGTTCGGCTGGTTCGGTTTCAACGGTGCTTCTACCGTTTGCGCAACCGGTGATGATGTTCTGGTTTCCATGGGTGCCATCTTCATTACTACTAACATGGCTGCAGCAGCTGCTGCTACCGCAACTATGATTTACACCTGGATTCGTTACGGCAAGCCTGATGTTTCCATGACACTGAACGGCGTGCTTGCTGGTCTGGTAGCAATTACCGCAGGCTGCGACATGGTAAGCCCGGCCGGCGCTTTAATCATCGGCCTGATTGCCGGTGTACTGGTAGTCGCTGCTGTTGAATTCTTCGACCAAAAGCTGAAGATTGATGATCCTGTAGGTGCAATCTCTGTTCACGGTGTCTGCGGTGCCTTCGGTACTATCGCAACCGGTCTCTTCGCTCTTGACGGCGGCCTCTTCTATGGCGGTGGCACTGATTTCCTGGTAAAACAAATTATTGGTGTTGTTACTGTAGCAATCTATGTTGCAGTTACCATGACGATTATCTTTAAAGTTCTTGATAAGCTCTTCGGCCTGCGTGTTAAGGAATCCGAAGAAATCAAAGGCCTGGATATGGAAGAGCATGGTCTGCTCAGCAGCTATGCCGACTTTATGCAAACTCCGCTGGAGGCACAGACCTCTGTTACTACTACTTATGTTACTCCGGTCAAAGAAACTGCAGCTAAACCTGCAGGCGCAGTAAAGATGAGCAAGATAGTAATTATCACCTCGCAAAATCGTTTCGAAGCATTGAAGAATGCTTTGGATAAGCTGGGAATTACCGGCATGACTGTTACCAAGGTTCTGGGTTACGGCATCCAGAAGGGTTCCACGGAAATGTATCGTGGTGCTGAGGTTGCTGCTCACCTGTTGCCGAAGGTAAAGGTTGAGATGATTGTTTCCGCAATTCCTGTTGCAGCAGTAGTCAATGTTGCTAAGCAGGTTCTGTATACCGGTAAATACGGCGATGGCAAAATCTTCATCTATGATGTTGAGGATGTTGTTAAGATTCGTACCGGTGAAACAGGTTACGATGCTCTGCAGGATTATCCTATTGAGGAAAAATAATTTGCTTCTCCCTAATCAAACTCCCTAATAAAACAGGAAGGCGCTCGGTGTCTTGCGTAATGCAGGCTAAGAGCGCTTTTCTGTGTGTTGGGGGAGAATGCTTTTATAATATTATTATGGTGAAAAAACTTGCCAAAATGCATTGTTTAGGCCAAAATAAGATTGAATCGTATTTTAGTCGGATTGGAGTGAATGCCATGAGTAAAAACGTTGCTTTATATAATGAGATGATAAAATTTTTTGCCGGAGATGCACGCCGCTGCCAACATTTTATCAAGGTTGCCAGCCTGGCAAAGCAGTTGGCTGAGAGCGAGGGGGCGGATGCAGAGCTGACAGAGCTTGTGGAGGCGGCAGGTCTTGTGCATGATTGCGGTATTAAACCCGGCGAGGCCAAGTACGGTGCCGGTCATTGCACAGGCAAAATTCAGGAGCAGGAGGGACCGGCGGCAGCACGCGAGCTTTTGCAAAAGGTTGGCTATGATCCTGAAAAAATTGAACGCATCTGCTATCTTGTCGGTCATCACCATACGTATAATATGATTGACGGACTTGATTATCAGCTGCTTGTGGAAGCTGATTTTATGGTAAACTTTTATGAGGACGGCACGCCGAAGGAGAATATCGCTAAAGCGGTGGAGCGAATTTTTAAAACTGAGAGCGGAACAAAGCTGGTTAAGACTATGTTCGGACTTTGATATACAATGCTGTGGCTTGCCGGTCACAGCATTTTTCTTGCTATTTTGCCTTATGCTTGCTAAAATAAACAGGATTAGGTTATTTTTTGGAGGCATAGAATATGAAGGAAATTTATGATTTAGCAGAACAATATCATAACGATGGCAATAACTGCGTGGAATCCGTAGTTAAGGCGTGCAATGACGGCCTGCAGCTAGGCCTGCCGGATGTAGCAATCCGCATGGTGTCCGGCATGGGCGGCGGTATCGGCCGCAGCGGCTGCGTGTGTGGCGCGCTGAGCGGCTCCTGCCTTGTTATCAGCTCTATCGTCGGCAGACTGGATCCGTCCGAAAAGCATCAGACAGAGGTCTATAAATATACGCATGAGTTCCATGAGCGTTTCACCAACCATTTCGGTGCTTCCTGCTGCAGAGCGCTGAACCGCCTGAGCTTCGGTACACCGGAGTACAGAACTAAATGCATTAAGATTACTGCCGAAGCGGCAAACATGGTATCTGATTATCTGCAGGAAAAGGGTTTGGTAAAATAAGCCTTACCTGCGAAGCTGACAGAAAGACTGATGGAGGTCAGGCTGATGGAAAAAACTGAGTTGAAAAACATTGTGATTTTAGCAACCGGCGGTACGATTGCCGGCAAGGCTGCTTCCGGCACCCAGATGACAGGCTATACTGCCGGTGCCTACAGCGTTGCCGATTTGTTGGCAGGTGTGCCTGAACTGGGCGAGCTGGCGCATATCAGTGGCGAGCAGCTGTGCAATATCGACAGCAGCAGTATTACCGATGCTTTGCTGCTGCGCCTGGCGCAGCGCTGTAATGAGCTGCTGGCGCAGGAGGATGTCGACGGCGTTGTTATCACCCATGGCACAGATACCATGGAGGAAACGGCCTTCTTTCTGAATCTGACGGTGAAGAGTGCGAAGCCGGTGGTACTTGTTGGTGCAATGCGTCCTGCCACCGCAGTCAGTGCCGACGGACCTTTGAACATCATCAACGCTGTGAAGGCAGCAGCAGACGCTGCCAGCGCCGGACAGGGTGTTCTGGTGATGATGAACGATGAAATCTACAGCGGCCGTGACGTGACCAAGACAAACACAGCGAATGTGGCGACGTTCAAGGCTCCGAACGGCGGTCCCTTGGGCTTCATCGTTGGCGGTGAGGTGCATTACTACTATCGCAGCTTGCGCCCGCATACGCTGCAGAGCGAGTTTGACGTAAGCGGCGTTACTGCTTTGCCGCGCGTGGATATTATCTACACGCATATCGGTGAGGACCGCGTATTTGTGGATGCGGCACTGGCGGCAGGCGCGCGTGGCATAATCTACGCCGGCAGCGGCATGGGCAGCATTCATGAGGCTGTGGAGGCGGCGCTGGCGGAGGCTGTAGGCCGCGGCGTTGTCGTAGTGCGTTCCAGCCGCACAGGCAGCGGTATTGTTGCCGCAGGCTTGGAGCGTTGGCAGGAACAAGGTTTCCTGTATGCGGATAACTTCAATCCGCAAAAGGCACGCCTTTTGCTGCAGCTGGTACTTTTGCGGACGCAGGAGCGCAACGAGGTGCAGGGTATTTTCAATCGTTATTAAAGTATAAAAAGCAAAAAAGCTATCAGCGGGCAAAACCCGATGATAGCTTTTTTAGTGCTCTTTAAAATTTTACCATCTTCTGTAAGCGTTATGGTGCTTGGCACGCTCTGCCTGACGGGCAGCGCGCTCCGCTTCGTAAACCTCGCGGGCAGCGAAGAAATCCTCCAGCTTCCAGCCGCGGTTAAACATTTCAATCAGCAGCTTGCCGGTGTTGTTGGCATCATCAAAGGCGGTGTGCCACAGGCCGGCGGTGTTGACCTCCTGCTCCTCGGTAGCCTTTTTCAGACCGGTGGTGTAGTCATCACCCTTCCACAGGCGGTAGGCCAGCGCCAGATCAAGATAGTCCTCGTACTTTACGGGGTTTTCGATTTTATGACGCTCGCAGCCTGTCTGCAGTACCTTGTAATCCTCGGTTCCCCAGGCTACAAAGTAGGTTTCGCCGCTTTCATACAGCGCAGCCAGCTCCTGCACCATGGCAGGGAACTCAATGGCCTGCTGCATATCCTTAGCGGTAATCATGCAGAAATCCATAGAATCCTTAGCCTGCTTGGGATAAAAATGCGGTTTGACAAAGCTCTGGATGCGTCCGCAGTCGGTGAGCGGTTCGCCGTCCAGCTTCACTGCGCCGATTTCGATAATCTCGGAAAAGAAGCCGCGCGGACGGCCGACAGGGCGCTCGTAGGTAGTAAATTCAAAATCAACGACTAAAAATTTCTTCATTGCAATTCCTTCTTACACTAAAGCATAGTCTGCTGCTCAGTGCTTTTTACCGCAGCATTTTTTATACTTTTTGCCGCTGCCGCAGGGACAGGGGTCGTTAGGATAAACCTTTTTCGCTTTGGCACCTACACGGGTATTTTGCTGAGCTGCCTGCTGTGCGTCGCGCAGCAGCTTGATGGTTTCGTTGGGAGTGTGGCCGCCGAGGCAGAACATACGGGTAGCATTGTTGCGGGCGTTCTGCAGCAGTACGGACAGTCTGCCGAGATGGCTGTAATTGTTCCATGCGGGGATGTTAGCCTGCAGCTTCTGAATCAGCTCAGAGGTATTACCGTCGGTGTTGGAGTTTTCAAATTCATAGATGTACTGGCACCAGTAATGTGCATCCAATGCCGCAACATTCAGTTCCTGAGTGAAGAAGTCATGCAGATCCTGATATGCGGTGGTAGATTGCAGATAGCCGTAGTGGGAAAGCATGGTGATTTCCTTTACGGTAGGCTTATACAGGCCGAAGGGCTTTCTGCCCTGTTCCAGTCTGGTGTAGAAGTCATCGCTGTCATTTTTCTTGAGCAGGATGCGGCCGTCTTTAATTGCGCAGGGGTTAAAGTTGCTCGGAACCTCGGCAAGTAATTGCGGCAGAGTTTCCGGAGTAAGCTCAAAGCCTGCTTTTTGATTATACATTTCGCAGAAAAATTCCACCGGCAGAATCAGGTGCAGGCTGGACATAGCGGTGATGCAGTCCAGCAGCCATGCCAGCTGTTGGCGGTGCGCCTGGAAATCTGCGGTGTTGATTTTTTTGTAAACGGTGCGTGCTTCCTTTACTGCTTCAAAGCAGTCATCGGGATATGAAACAATGTAGCCCATAGAAATAAAGGGCAGCAGCAGTGCATATTCGCTGTAGGTAGGATGGAAGCACTTTTTCTCCAGGGCTGCTTCAAAGGCCTGAATATTTTCGTCCGGCATAATAGCAAAGCGTTTTGCTGCAATTTCCGGCTTTTGCATTTCTGTGCAGATTTTTTCTGCCAGCTCGTCCTTTTTGAGCTTGCTGTAGGTGATACAGAGCTGACGCGCTGCAAAAATCAATTTATCCTTAGTGAAGGCTTTTAAGTAATCCAGCAATACAGGCTTACGGGATGGTTGATTCTTAGTTTTGGTTGTACTTGCAGACATATTGATAGAAAATCTCCTTCTTTGTAATCTTACGTATCTCTTAATTATAAATAAAAATAGGAAATATAGCAAGTGAGGAAATTTAATATACAGTTTATTATACGCTTTTCGGCGGTTAAATTTATTTTTCAGCCTCTGCTTGCTGGCGACGCATAGCAGAAATCAGGAAAAAGGCACAGTAAATAAAGGAAAGCAGCACGATTGCGCCACCACCAAAGCCGATATAAGCGATGGAAGTATGCGTACAAATAAGTCCGCCAAGATAGCTGCCGCTGCCGATGCCAAGATTAAAAATGCCGGAGTAAATCGACATAGCTACGGCAGAGGTGCTCATGGTAGTTGTGCGTAAAAGCTCTGCCTGGCCTACAACGTTGAAAGCTGTAACGAAAATGCCCCAGACTGCGCAGAGCAGCACCAGCAGATAATGGTTGATGCTTATGGGGTAAAGCAGCAGCAAAACAACTGCTACGCCAAGGACGGTGATGCGGAAGAAGTGATAGCGGTATTTATCATACCATTTGGAAAAGGCGGCACTGCCCAAAAGTCCGGCAGCACCGAAAATAACCAGAGTGATGGTTATCCAGGCATCGTCCATCAGCGCAATCTGCTTCAGATAAGGCTCAATATAGCTGTAGGCGGTGTAATAGCCGGTGGGGAGCAAAAACGACATCATATAGAGGCCGATGAGCACAGGATTCTTCAGCATTACCGGCAGCTGCGAAAGCGTAAACGGCTCGCTTTTTTCCAGCTTGGGAAAGACGAAGAACATGTAGGCCAGCACGATGAAGGCCAAAACAGCGATGCACATGAAGGCCATACGCCAGCCGACGTAAAGGCCGATGATGCGTCCTAAGGGAAGGCCGACGATGATGGCGATGGCGGTACCGGTGACAATCATACTCATAGCCAGTGCTTTGAAGGGACCTTTGACCAGACGCACGGCGATAGGTGAGGCGACCGACCAGAAAATGGAGTGGGCGAAGGCTACGCCGATACGCGAAAGCAACAGCGTCCAAAAGCCGGTGGCAAAGGCGGAGGCTACGTGCGATACGGCGAACAGGCTGATGGTAGCCAGCAAAAGCTTGCGCAGCGGATAGCGGGAAGCGGCAATCATCAGCGGCAGGCTCATAAGCATTACGACGTAGGCATAAATGGTAATCAGCATACCGGCCTGCGCTTCCGTCATGCGGAAATCTGCGGCGATATCGGATAAAAGGCCTATGGGCATGAATTCCGATGTGTTAAAAATAAAGGCGGAAACGGTCATGCCGATTAACGGCAGCCATTCGCGGGTAGTGATTTTGTTTTCCATATATATAAAGCACCTGACTTTCATTCTATAAAATTGCGGTGTATATTATAGCACAGCATATTTGTGTGTAACAAGCAAAAAGATTGTAAATTATTTGTTGCGGAGATTCTTTGAAAAGGTCTTTGGTTAAGGGGTAAAAACAGTGAAGGCGTTCTACCAGCGTGCGGTAGAACGCCTTTGAATCTTTTATGCTTTTTTACTTCGCTGTCGCCAGCATCAGCTTAATACGGTTTTCCTGATTGACGCGGGCAGCGCTGGCATCGTAGTCCAGTGCCAGAATATTGGCTTCTTCGGCAATCTCCTTGATTTTGTTAATCATGCCGCGGCCGGCGATGTGGTTAGGCAGGCAGCCGAAGGGCTGAGCGCAGATGATATTGGTGTAGCCGCTGTGTACCAGCTCCAGCATTTCGGCAGTAAGGAGCCAGCCTTCGCCCATATTGTTGCCGTAGCCTATAACACCCTTGGCCATAGCCTTGGTTTCCTCATAGGTGGCGGGGGCGCTGAAGGGCGCAATACTGAGTGCTTGATGCAGGATGCCTTCCATATATTTCAAATACCACATAGCGCCTTTGTTGACACTGTATTTGAGCAGGCTGCCGCCGTAAAGCTTGTAATCCGTAAGATAGGTATCAACACAGTACATGATGAAATTCATCAGACCGGGCAGCATATATTCACAGTTCTGACGCTGCAGGAAGGCTTCCAGATTGTTGTTGCCCAATGCGGCATATTTGATATAGATTTCACCGACAATACCGACCTTGATTTTTTCCTTGTTGGTGATAGGCAAATCCGCAAATTCGTGCGCAATAGCCTTAGTAAGCTGTTTGATGGTGCCCAAGGCCTGCGCCTTGCCGCTTTTAAAGGCTTCGCTCAAGCGTGCCAGCCATTTTTGCGCCAGCCTGTCGGCAGCGCCGTGTACGACCTCATAGGGACGTGTTTTGTTCGTCAGGTACATAAGGGTATCGCCATAAACAACGGCAGCCAAAAACTTATGCACCATGGATGCGTCCAGATGGAAGCCGGGCTGCTGTTCCAAGCCGTTGACGTTGAGGCTGATGACAGGGATGTGCGTAAGGCCGGCTTTTTCCAAAGCCTTGCGCAGCAGATAGATATAGTTGGAGGCACGGCAGCCGCCACCTGTTTGGGTGATAATCAGCGCAGTGTGCTCCAAATCATATTTGCCGCTTTCCAGAGCGTTTATCAGCTGGCCGATAACCAGCAGTGCCGGATAGCAGATATCATTGTTAACGTATTTCAGACCGGTTTCGATTACCTCGCGCCCGGTGTTGTGCAAAACCTCGGCTTTGTAGCCACAGCTTTCGAGTGCGGCCTGCAGCAGTGAAAAATGCATAGGCAGCATGCCGGGTATAAGTATAGTATGCGTTTTTTTCATATCCTCCGTGAAGGGGGTAAACTTAACGTTAGCTGCTGGTAGCATATGCAGGTCTCCTTTAATTATTATCTATATCGAAAAGCTGGGCTGCGGAGAACAGACTGCGGATACGGATTTTGGCAGCACCAAGGTTGTCGATATCGTCTATTTTTATTTGCGTATAGATGCGTCCGCGTTCTTCAAGGAGGCGGCGGCATTCATCGGCCGTAATCGCATCGCAGCCGCAGCCGAAGCTGACAAGCTGAATCAGATGCATATCAGGATTTTGGGCAACATATTCGGCTGCCGCATACAGGCGGCCGTGATAGGTCCATTGGTTGAGCACCTGCAAATCGCGGTTGAGCTCCTTGGTCTTGATATGACTGCTTACCGCATCCTCACTGACGAGGGCAGCGCCCATGTTGGTAATCAGGCGGTCGATACTGTGGTTAACCTTAGGGTCGATGTGATAGGGACGGCCTGCCAGTACAACGATAGGCTTATGTTCTTCGCGTGCCTTGCTGATGATTTGCTGTCCTTTAGCCTTTACCTGCGCTTCATAGTCATAAAAGGCAGTGAAGGCAGCATCAACGGCCTTGCGGATTTCATCCTTGGTGATATCAGGGAAAGGCTTGGCAAACATCTCCTGCAGCTTTTTGACCAGCTTCTTTTTGTGGAGCAGACCAAGATAATCGTAGAAGAAATGTATCTCGGGCTTATTCAAATCACGGATATTGGCGTGCAACACCTCAGGATAGTAGGCTACAACAGGGCAGTTATAGCAGTTTTCCGTGCCCTGCTCATCTATATTGTAGGTCATGCAGGGATAGAAGATGTTGGTGATTCCCTGCTGCAGCAGCCATTTGATATGGCCGTGCATCAGCTTGGCCGGATAGCAGACGGTGTCGCTGGGGATGGTTCCCTGACCAAGACGGTAAATTGTTTTATCTTCAATAGGACTATGGACAACCTTGAAGCCCAGGCTGGAGAGCAAGGCATTCCAGAAGGGAAGCAGCTCGTACATATTCAGGCCCATAGGTATACCCATAATGCCGCGTTTCGGCGTTTCGTTAACCGGCAATTCCTTGAGCAGCTGCAGCTTCTGACGGTACAGGTTCAGCTCATCCTTAGGCGCCATGTGGGTGATGGGGCGCTCGCAGCGGTTGCCGCTGATAAAGCGTTTGCCGCCGGCAAAGGTGTTGACAGTGAGGTGGCAATGGTTATTGCAAAGGCCGCAGGTCATGCCCTTGACTGTATGAACGAACTCGTCCAACTGCTGCAGGTTGAGCAAAGTAGTCTGATGCGGTGCGTCTTTGTAGCGGCGCTGCGCGTACAGAGCGGCACCGTAGGCTCCCATAAGGCCTGCAATGTTGGGGCGGATAACGTTCAAATCCATCTCCTGCTCAAAGGCGCGCAGTACGCAGTCGTTGAGGAAGGTGCCTCCCTGAACGACGATGTGCTTGCCGATGGCCTCCTTGCTGGCCGGACGGATAACCTTATATAAAGCGTTTTTGACAATACTGATGGACAGGCCGGCGCTGATGTTGGCAACAGAGGCACCGTCCTTTTGTGCCTGCTTAACGCTACTGTTCATAAACACGGTGCAGCGGCTGCCCAGGTCTACCGGCATATCTGCTTTAAGGCCGATTTGCGCGAACTGCTCGGCTGTATAGCCCAAAATTTCGGCAAAGGTCTGCAAAAAACTGCCGCAGCCACTGGAGCAGGCTTCGTTCAGAAAGATATTGTCGATAGCGCCGTTGTGGATTTTCAGGCATTTCATATCCTGACCGCCGATGTCCAGAATGAAATCTACCTCCGGCTCCAGATATTGGGCAGCATAAAAGTGCGCCATGGTTTCTACGATACCATAGTCAACGCCGAAGCCGTGGCGAATCAAATCCTCGCCGTAACCGGTGACTGCACCTGCCAGCAGGCGGCAGTTGGGATATTTTGTATAGAAATCGGTAAGATAATTGCGGACGGCAACAACGGGATTACCCTTGTTGCTTTGGTAGAAGGAATCAAGCAATTTGCCGTCAGGACTCATAACCGCAATTTTAATAGTTGTGCTGCCGGAATCGATACCGATAAAGGCTTCGCTGGCCTTCGCAGGGGTGCCGATAGCGACGCTTTCCTTAGAGTGACGCTTCTTAAAAACGGTATATTCGCCTTCGTTTTTAAACAGCGGCGGCAGATGCTCAAAGCTGTGCTGCGCTGCTGTTTGCAGCTTTTCTGGCAGAGTGGTAAGGTTCACCTCATGCTCAGCGCAGAAGGCTGCACCCATTGCTACATAAAGCAGGCTGTTTTCCGGGCAGACGCCATTGATGTTCAGAACACTGTCAAAGGCATCGCGCAGACAGCTCATAAAGGTGAGCGGTCCGCCCAGGTACAGCACATTGCCACTGATGGGACGGCCTTTGGCAAGACCGGTGATGGCCTGGCTTGCTACAGCGTGGAAGATGCTGGCTGCCAGATCACTTTTTTCCGCACCCTGGTTGAGTAGCGGCTGGATATCGCTTTTGGCGAAAACGCCGCAGCGGCTGGCGATGGTGTAGGTGTTCTGTGCCTGCTGTGCCAGCTCGTTCATCTGAGGAGTTTCAACATTCAGCAGTGAAGCCATCTGGTCGATGAAAGCACCGGTGCCGCCGGCGCAGCTGTCGTTCATGCGTGCGTCAAAATGGCGGCCTAAAAAGAGAATTTTGGCATCCTCGCCGCCGAGCTCGATAACGGCGTCGGTTCCGGGATTAAGTTTTTCGGCGCAGATTTTTTCCGCAAAAACCTCTTGTACAAACTGCAGGCCGCAGCTGTCCGCTACACCGATACCGCCGCTGCCGCTGATGGCCAGACGTGCGCTATGCAGTGTAGGGAATTTCGTCATCAATTCTTTATGTAGGGCCAGAATTTTCTCTGCAATCTGGCTGTAATGTCTTTCGTATTTATGGAATAGCAGATTGCCTGCATCGTCCAGTACGGCGATTTTAATTGTGGTACTGCCAATATCCAATCCTATCTGCATAGTAACCTCCTGCGAATATGACGTTCAGATTCATGTCTGAAGCATGTTCACATTCTTTTTTATAATCTGAATCCAAGCTGATAAATACTCATCTTATATTGTAATACTTTACCTGTAATTAGTAAAAGGTGTCATCAATAATTAAAGTAAAAAAAGTGTGAAACACTGCAGCATTCCGTCGTTTTGCAGCGGAGAAATGTTGTGCTCAATATATATAATATATTTTATAAGCTTCTATGTTATAAAAATCTCTGCCGCAATAGGTATAATAAAAAACCGTAAAGCCGTTTGCGGCTCTACGCGTAACCAAAAAGGACTGCGCTAAGACTGTAGCAGTCGGAAGCGCAGTCCTTGCTTACTTAAATTATAGCAAAGATTTTGTGAAAAATGTGTGACTTTATAAGTGCAGCAAAATAGGTTTGTAAGGATAAGACTATTGTGATTGTACTGTTGTTTTAGGATGTGCTTAACGCATGTTGTGTAGATTTACTCAAGTACGATTTACTAAAGTATACTTGAGTAAATTCATAAACGCATATGAGAAAGTGCGGATTAATTATGTACGTACTCTGTTAGCTTAGCAATGCTTTTACGCAAAAGAAAAGCATACAGACTATGCTTAGTGGTAGTCTGTATGCTTGTAATGACTTTATAGTTTTTAGAAGGTTCCCTGTACCAGCTGGGCAATGTTCTTGGAATGATCGGATACACGCTTCATGTTAATCAGCAGCTCCATCATAACAAAGCCTGCAGTAGGATTGCAGATATGCTCGTTAAGGCGCGTGATATGATTCTTACGAATTTCCTTCTGGTATTGCTTAACCTCACGGCACAGACGCACAGCGTCCTCCGCAATAACCTTATCATTTTTCTCCAGTGCCTCCAATGAACGTCCGGAGGCACGCAGTACCATTTCGCTGAGCTGCAGCAGCTCGGCCTTAGCCTCATCAGAGAAAACCACGTCCTCCTCAACAAGCTTGCGTGCGCGTTTAGCCAATGTTTCACCATGGTCACCGATACGTTCAATATCCGTGCAGGCGTGCAAAAGACCTGTGTGACGTGTCGTCAGGCTTTCGCTCATTTCTGCGGAGCTCATTTGCGTCAGGTAGTCGGTAATATCACGTTCCAGCGCATCGACAACAGGCTCGTGCTCCAGAACATATTTTACCTTGTCGGCATCAAAGCTTTGGATAGCCTCCATACCCAAACGCACGTCCTTGCGTGCCAGCTCGCCCATACGCACAACCTCTTTGACAGCAAGGCTGATAGCGATGGAGGGAGTGTTCAGCATGTTTTTATCAAGATAAACAGGGCGCATGGAGATGATTTCCGCATTGCCCGGTACAATCTTTTCTACCAGCTTGATGAAGGGATTGACAAAAGGCATAAAGAGCAGTGTGTTCAAAATGTTGAACGCCGAGTGCGCGTTCGCAATCTGACGCGCGATGTCGCCATCAGGCGATACGATTAATACGAACTTGATGAAGAACGGCATCAAGATTACAAAAATTATACTGCCGATAACGTTGAACATTACGTGAGCTGCAGCTACACGCTTGGCCGTGAGGTTGGCGCGCAGCGAAGCGAGTACGGCAGTAATGCAGGTACCGATGTTGTCGCCGAGCAGTACAGGAATCGCGCCTTCCAGCGGAATAAGACCCTGACCGGCCATGGCGATTAGAATACCGATGGTAGCACTGCTGGACTGAATCAGTACAGTCATAATCATACCGATACCGATGCCCAGCAACGGATTACTGGAGAAAATCTCGATGAAATGTACAAAGCCGGGATAGTTACGCAGAGGCATAACAGCTTTGCCCATCATATCCATGCCCAGCATCAGAATACCGAAGCCCAGCATAACCTGGCCAAGATATTTGGTACGGCTTTTTCTTGCCAGCAGCTGCATCAAAAAGCCGATGAAGATTAAAATCGTGATATAATCGGAAAGCTTGAAGGCAATGAGCTGTGCCGTCATAGTGGTACCGATGTTGGCACCCATGATAATGCCGAAGCCCTGCTTCAGTGTGAGCAGACCGGCATTTACCAGGCCTACGGTCATAACGGTGGTAGCACCGCTGGCCTGCAGCACTGCAGTAACAACTGCGCCTAACAGAATACCCATGGCGAGCACGCCTGTCATGGCCTCCAAAATCTTTTGCAGCTTGGCGCCGGCAGCCTTTTGCAGACCGTCACCCATTAGCTGCATACCATACATAAACAAGGCGATACCGCCTAAAAATGCCAAGAAATAAGCAAGCATAAAAAATAAGTCCCCTTTTTTAGTTTGTATGCATCCATAATTGCTGTAAAAACAGCATATACCTATACCTATTATACTCGAAATTTTATGATGTTAAAAGTGCGTAAGGAACTTTACATAAATTTAACATTAATCAAAATCCTTTCAAAGCAAAAAAATACACCGCACATTTCGCACGGTGCGGTGTATTTTAAGGAGAGGTGTATGATGAAAAGATATGTTTAGGAGAGTTGCTTTATAAGAGTCATGGCTTCATCTACCGAAAGCGTGCTGCCGACAGCAATTAACTTTTCGTCGATGACTAAAGCGGGGAAGGCTATAACTCCATAGGCTACTACCTTTTGGAATTCGGAAACTTTTTCAAACTCAGCCTTAATCTTAAGCTTCTTTAAAGCAATAGCAGTATTCTGCAGCAGCAGCTCTGCCTGCTTAGTCATGGGGCCAAGAATTTTAACGTGCATTGAAATCACCTTTCTTTGCTTGCCTTGTTCAATAGGTTCCTTTCATCCTCGAGTATTATTGTAACAAACATATATGACAAAGGTAGGTGTAATCTGTGAATTAATTTAGAAACCTTTATCTGATTACTTTAAAATTACTTTTAAGAAGGATTTCAGACGTTCGTTTTTAGGATTAACAAAAATTTCTTCCGGACTGCCCTGCTCCTGTACATGACCGTCAGCCATGAAAACAACCTTGGTAGCAACCTCGCGGGCAAAGCCCATTTCGTGAGTTACTACTACCATGGTCATTTTTTCTTCGGCCAGCTCGCGCATGGTGCGCAAAACCTCACCGGTCAGCTCCGGGTCCAGAGAAGATGTGGGCTCGTCAAAAAGCATAATAGCGGGCTTCATGGCTAAAGCACGGGCGATAGCTACACGTTGCTGCTGACCGCCACTGAGCTTGCGCGGATAAACATCGCGCTTGTCGGAAAGACCAACCTTTGCCAGCAGAACCTCTGCTTCCTTGATAACTTCAGCTTTATCACGCTTTTGTACGTTGACAGGCGCTTCAATCAGGTTTTCCAGAACAGTCATATGCGGAAAAAGGTTGAACTGCTGGAATACCATGCCCATTTTGCAGGCGATGCGGCGCACGTCATTGTTTTTGACGTATTCCGTACCGCCGGATGTTTCGCGGCACAGCTCTTCGCCGTCGATGGTGATGCTGCCCTTATCAACTGTTTCCAGCTTGTTGAGGCAGCGCAGCAGGGTGCTCTTGCCGCCGCCGGAAGGGCCGATTACGGCAACAACCTCGCCCTCGTTTACTTCCAGGTCGATACCTTTGAGTACTTCCAGGTTATTGAATTTTTTCCAGATATTGGTTGCTTTGATTTTAGTTGTCATAGCTGTTACTCCTCCTATTGGTCATATCTGGAGAAGCGTTTTTCCAGACGTTCAAAAACAAGGGTTAAAATCAGAGTTGCCAGCAGGTAGAAGACTGCAGCAACGATGAAGGGGGTAATAGAAAAGTCACGCTGTACCAGATTGCGTGCGGTACGCATCAGATCGTTCATCGCCAGCACGTATACCAGAGATGTATCTTTTACCAGGGTAATGGTTTCGTTGCTGATAGGCGGCAGGATGATACGGATAACCTGCGGCAGGATAATGCGGCGCATGGTCTGCACGTAGTTCATACCCAGAGTGTGCGCTGCTTCATATTGGCCTGCAGGAATTGCCTGGATGCCGGCGCGGAAGATTTCGCAGAAGTAGGCAGCGTAGTTTAATACAAAGGCTACGATGGCCGATTCAAAGTCCGGCAGGCGGATGCCGACGGACGGCAGTACGAAGTAAACGAAGAAAATCTGCAGCATCAGCGGGGAGCCACGCAGAATCCAAACGTAGCCGCCGATGAGGGCCTGCAGGGGTTTAATGCCGGAAACACGGCCGAGACTGAGCAGAATGCCCAAAGGAATGCTCAGGACGATGGTGATAATAAAAACTTGAAATGATACCAGGCAACCATCGATCATCTGAGGGATGATATTTAAAACGTAATCCATAAATTATTTCTCTCCATATAATTATAATATGGGCTGCCGCTAAATGCGACAGCCCTCAAGTGATAACAAATTAATATTTTGTGATATCTGCGCCCATCCATTTTTCGGAAATCTTTTTGCAGGTACCGTCTTTTTTCATTTCTTCCATAGCTTTGTCGATGCGGTCTTTGAAGTCTTTGTCGTCCTTACGGAAGGCAACTGCTACAACCTCATCGCCCATGGTCTGTTCAAGAATTCTGTAGGCACCGGGTTTCTTTTTGTCATAATAGCCGCGAGCAAGAACTGCGTCTACGATAGCAGCATCAACACGTTTGTTGTCTATTTCCATGTAAATAGCTGCGAAGTCGGGATATTTGCGAACTTCCTTCATGGAAGCTGCCAGCTCTTTGTGTGCAGGCTGTTCGAGGAGGTAAGAGCCTGTGCTATCATCCTGCACTGCTACGACTTTACCTTTTAAATCTGCAATAGTTTTAATCGGAGAATCCTTAGGAACAACAATCAGCTGGGAGTTGGTGATGTAAGGCTTGGACATGCCATATACCTTTTCACGGTCCGGGTTAACGGTGAAGCAGTTCCAGACAGCATCAATGCGTTTGGATTTGAGCTCTGCTTCCTTTGCACCCCAGTCGATAGGTTTGAATTCTACCTCCATGCCGGCACGTTTGCAGGCTTCGCGTGCAAGGTCGATATCCATGCCGACGATTTCATTCTTTTCGTTGCGGTAACCCATAGGAGCAAAGTTATCGTCTAAGCCGATTACCATTTTTTTCGGGCCGTCGCTGCCGCAGCCGGCAACCATCATGAGCATCATCATCAGGCCCATTACTAAAGCTACTAATTTTTTCATTTTCCACACCTCATTTGTTGATTAGCATTTAACTATGTTCCCATTATACTTTAGTATGCTAAATTTGTAAAGTATTAAATGCAATTTTTTTTAGAAATTGAGGTAAGCTAAGAAATAAGCTCCCACAGAAGTCTGCGGGAGCTTTTGTACTATGCTTCGGTAAATCAGAATGCCGGAGTAATAGAGCCTTTGAAGTGGTCCTCGATGAATTTTTTGTTTTCAGCGGAGGTGTAAATCTTCTTCAGCTGTTCAATGCGCGGATCCTTTTCGTTAGCCTTGGTGGTTACGAAGATGTTAACAAACGGGTTATCAGCGCGTTCAACCAACAGGCTGTCCTTAGAAGGGTTCAGTTTAGCAACCAGTGCATAGTTGGCATTGATTACGGCAATATCAAGGTCGCCCATTGCTTTAGGAATAGAAGCAGCGTCCAACTCTTGAATCTTGTAGTTTTTCGGATTTTTGGTGATGCTTGCTACAGAGGTGGAAACATCGTTTTTATCCTTAACTTCGATGAAGCCTTTGTCAGCCAGAACCAGAAGTGCGCGAGCACCGTTGGACGGATCGTTAGGAATGCCGATGGTTGCGCCTGCCGGGATATCCTCAACCTTTTTATATTTGGTGGAGTAGATAGCCATCGGGAAGTTTACGGTTTTGAAAGCTTCAACCAGTTCGAATTTAGGCTCTTTTTTCAGAGTTGCTGCCAGATACGGAGCATGCTGCATGGAATTGGCAAACAGCTCGCCCTGTGCCAGGGATACGTTCGGGGTTACATAGTCGGAGAATTCGACAACCTCAATTTTCAGACCTTGTTTTTCAGCCAGCTTTTTAACGTTGTCCATGATTTCAGCGTGCGGACCTGCGGTTACGCCGATTTTAACAGGTGCGTTCGGGTCAGCCTTTTTGTCGGCTGCCTTGTTGTCACCACCGCAGCCTGCGGCGATGATGGTCAGTGCGCAGAGCGCAGCGGTGAGTAAAAGTTTGGTAATCTTCTTCATAAGTTGTTCCTCCCTAAAATAATGGTGGTCTGCTGCCAGGCAGCAGCGGCTTTTTTCTTTATTACGTCGATGAAACTTGCTTCATCGTTGTAAACCCTCATTTGGCCTGTAGATTACAGTTTGTTTTTGTTAAGCTTTTTGGATGCGTAGTCGCCTAAGGACTGCATTGCCTGTACCATGACGATGAGCACGACAACGGTGGCAATCATAACATCCATCTGGAAACGCTGGTAGCCGTAGCGGATTGCCAGGTCACCAAGACCGCCGCCGCCCAAGGTGCCGGCCATTGCGGAGTAGCCGATTAAGCTGATGATGGCAAGCGTTACACCCAGTACGATAGAATGCATTGCTTCGGGAAGCAGTACCTTAGTGATAATCTGCACCGGGCTTGCACCCATAGCCTGTGCTGCTTCGATGATGCCGGGGTTGATTTCCAGCAGAGAAGATTCGATGATACGTGCAATGAACGGTGCTGCGGAAATAGTCAGCGGCACGATTGCTGCGGTAGTACCGATGGAAGAGCCGACAATCATACGTGTCAGCGGAATAATTGCTACCATTAATATAATGAAAGGAGTGGAACGCGTTGCGTTGACAATCGCGCCCAGAATAGTGTTAAGCGGCTGGTTCGGCAGGATGTGGTCCTTGCGGGTTACGGTAAGGATTACGCCAAGCGGAATGCCGATTAAAGTGGAAAGTGCGGTAGAAACGAAAACCATGTAGCAGGTTTCCCAAAAGGATTTTATTAAAAGGTCAATCATATCAGGACTCATAGCCAATTACCTCCGTTTTCAGATGCTGCTGATGCAGATATTCCAATGCATTTTTAATGCGCTCGCGGTTACCGGAAATCTCGATCAGCAGGGTGCCGAAAAGAACATCCTTCAGCTGGTCGGTATTACCGGAAATAATGCTTACGTCAACATCAAAATGCTTAACCATGCCGGAAATAATAGGCTCGCTGGCACTGTCACCGATGAAGGAGATACGTACAAGCAGCTTGCTGCCTTCGGTATAGGTGTCGCTTAATTTCATCTGTTTAACGATATCAGGCAGCTCGGCGTTGATAACGCTCTTAGTAAATTCTTTGGTAGTGGGGTGCTGCGGATTGGTGAAAACATCAATCATCGGGCCTTCTTCAATGATGTCGCCGCTTTCGATAACAGCAACGCGGTCACAGATGGTTTTTACAACTTCCATCTGGTGCGTAATCAGCACGATGGTCAGGTTCATCTTTTTGTTGATGTCCTGCAGCAGATGCAGAATAGATTTGGTGGTTTGCGGGTCGAGGGCGCTGGTTGCTTCGTCGCACAGCAGTACCTTAGGATTGCTTGCCAGGGCGCGGGCAATGCCTACACGCTGTTTCTGGCCGCCGGATAACTGGCTGGGATAGTAGTTGGCACGGCTTTCCAACTGTACCAGCTCCAGCAGAGGACGTACGCGCTTGTCGATTTCGCTCTTGCTCAGACCTTGGATTTCCAGCGGAAAAGCAATGTTATCATAAACAGTACGGCTTGCCAGCAGGTTGAAGTGCTGGAAGATCATGCCGATGCTCTGACGTGCTTTACGCAGCTGTGCTTCGCTCATGGCGGTCAGCTCCTGGCCGTCAACGAATACCTGGCCTGCGGTCGGTTTTTCCAGCATGTTGATGCAGCGTACCAAGGTGGATTTGCCGGCACCGGAAAGACCGATGATACCGAAAATTTCGCCGGCCTTGATGCTCAGGCTTGTTTTGTGCAGAGCATGGATGTCGCCGGCTTTGCTGTAGTAGGTTTTTTCTACATTAACTAGTTCTATCATTCTTGTGTTCCTTTCTAATGTGACCGCAAGTTTCAGCGGTCCCTTATTTGAGTGTGAGAGATTATTTTCCAATAGAAGGAGGATGCTGCTTGAGAGTCGCATTCTCCGGTGTACGTCTGCCGTCGGATAACTGACGGCTGCGTAAAAAAAATCCTTCACCGGCACGGCGAAGGATACGTTGCATCTGTAATCTTCATCTGCCGGAATTATCCGTTGGAATTGGCACCGTTCACTGATGTGTGGTTGCCGTAGCTTCATCGGGCCAGTCCCTCGGCTACTCTTGATGAAATCTCTGTGAAGTTTGAATGAGATAATCATACATCTATTTTAAGTTGTTGTCAACAGTTTTGCATAAAATTTACGGAAAAACTGTAAAGCTGTAAAGCTGCGTCCAATGAAATTCAGGAATTGCTCAAATTATATCAAAATACTAGGTAATTGTAAAGCGGAATGCGAAATTTTTTACAAAACCTGCGAAAAAAAGATTTTTTGTAAATTTTTCTTGACTTTCACGAGATAAAGTATTAAAGTATTTTTACGAGTTAGTGAGTTAAAGTACTATCGTTATATGAACGTAACGCACAGGAGGAAACTAAAAAATGGCAGCAAATATTCATGATCATTTAACAGACCAATTATTTAAAGCGATTCTCAGCCTAAAGGATGAGGAGCAATGCTATAAATTTTTTGAAGATATCTGTACTATCAGCGAGCTTAAGGCCATGGCACAGCGGCTGGAGGTAGCGCGCATGCTGGATGAAGGTTGTATTTACGAAACTATCGTAGAGAAAACCGGTGCCAGCACCGCGACGATTTCACGCGTTAAGCGTTGTCTTGTTTACGGCGCTGACGGTTATAATTCTGTTATGCAAGTTATAAAAGAGGGGAAGAAAAAAGATGACTAATAAGGTGTATCAGGTTCCCTACGGAACCAAGGATATTCTGCCGGGAGAGATGAAAACACGCCGCGGAATTGAAAATGCGATTATCAACGTTTTTGACAAATGGGGCTATGATGAGGTAAAAACACCCGATTTCGAATATGTTGATACCTTTGGCGTTGCCGGTACCAAAGGTGACTTCCGTTTTTTTGACCGCAGCAATAATCTGCTGGCGCTGCGCAATGATATGACGGCACCGATTGCCCGTCTGACAGCGACACGTCTGCAGGGCGGCGAAAAGATTAAACGTCTTTGCTATCTGGCAAATCTTTACCGTTATGAAGAAATTCAGGCGGGTCGTCAATGCGAATTCGAGCAAGCCGGTGTAGAAATGCTGGGTGCCAGCGGTGCCGCTGCCGATGCCGAGGTTATCGTGCTGGCAGCCGAAGCATTGCAGGCTGCAGGCTTACAGAAGTTCGCTATCAGTCTGGGTCACGTTGATTTTATCAACGGCCTGGCGGAGGAAGCGGGCTTTGATGCTGCTCAGCTGCAGCAGCTGAAGGATTGCCTGCGACGTCATGATGCTGTGGGCATGCAGCAGATGGCAGATGCGATGGAAAATATCCGTCTGGAAATCAAGCAGCTTTTTGCCGATTTCCTCTTCCTGCAGGGCGGCATAGAGCTTTTGGACAAGGTTGCTGCAATAGTAACTAACGCTAAGTGCCAAAGCGCGCTGAATGATTTACGCAAAATCTACAAGCTGGTGGAGGCCTACGGCGTCGCAGGCTATTTGAGCTTTGACCTTGGCTTATATCGTTCTTTGGATTATTACACGGGTATGCTTTTTGAAGTGTATCTGCCGGAAATGGGTTATCCGGTGGCAGGCGGCGGCCGCTACGACAAAATGATGCAACGCTTCGGCCTGGAGTGCCCGGCAACAGGCTTTGCCGTTGGCGTGGACCGCGTACTGCTGGCTTTGGAACGCAACGGCGTTGCTACCAATAACCGCACCTGGGACGTGCTGGTAGCCTGGAGCGAAGGCAAGCTGCCGGAGGCGATTGCCAAAGCGACAGCATTGCGCCGCGAAGGTCGCAGTGTGAAGCTGCTGACCGAGGCTGCGGACCTGCAGGGAGCAGCGCTCGCAGTAAAGGAATATGGCTGTAAATCGTTAGTATATGTAGAATAAGCTTAACGGAAAAATATTAGACGCATTAAGCTTATAGCTGGGAAATATAGAGGGGTATTTTTATGGACGAATACATTACTATAGCATTGCCGAAGGGCAAGCTGTTCGATAAGTCTGTACGCCTGCTGGCGAAGGTAGGCTACAGCGCCGAAAACGTTACCGAGGATTCGCGCAAGCTGGTTATCAGCAACGAGGAAACCAAGGTACGCTTCATTATTGCCAAGACAGTTGATGTGCCGACGTATGTTGAATACGGTGCGGCAGATATCGGTATCATCGGCAAGGATGTGCTGCTGGAGCAGGATAAGGACGTAGTGGAGCTTTTGGATTTAGGCTTTGGCCGTTGCCGCCTGATGATGGCAGTGCCGGAGGCTAAGCGACGCGCCAAGCTGACGGATTACGCTCACCTGAGGGTAGCAACGAAGTATCCGAACTGCGCCAAGGCTTATTTCAATAAGCTGGGCATTCAGACAGAAATTGTGAAGCTCAACGGCTCGATTGAGTTGGGACCTATCGTAGGATTGAGCGAAATGATTGTAGATATAGTAGAAACAGGGCGTACACTGAAAGAAAATAAACTGGCGGAGGTTGATTCTATTTTTACCGCTACTGCCAGACTGATTGCTAACCGCGCCAGCTTTAAGCTGAAATTTGCGCGCTTGCACAAGCTGGTTGAGGATTTACGTATTGTTTTAAATGAGGAGGATAAATAAAATGCAGGTTACAGACGCAAGAAAGATGAGTGCAGCAGAGATTGTTGCTTTAATGAAAAAGAAGGCTTTTGACGAGGTGGAATTATCTCCGCGTATTCAGGCAGGCACGGACGCTATGTTCGGCAGACACATGACGGCAGCACAGGTTGTTGACCAGATTGTTGCTGATGTGCGCAAAAACGGTGATGAGAGCCTTTTTTACTATACTAAGCTGATTGACCGCGTAGAGCTGACACCGGAAAATATCCGCGTAACCGAGGAAGAATTTGCTGAAGCGGAAGCTATCGTCAAACCGGAAGTAAAGGCTGCTTTGGAGCGTGCCATCGCCAATGTTATGAAGTTCCATGAGGAGCAGATGCCGAAAACCTGGCTTACGAACCGCCCTTACGGTTCTTTGCTGGGACAAAAGGTTACACCGGTTGATTCCGTCGGTATTTATGTTCCCGGCGGCACTGCTGCTTATCCTTCGTCTGTAATGATGAATGCCTGCCCGGCAAAGGTAGCAGGCGTTCCCCGCATTGTGATGGCTGTACCGCCCGGAAAGGACGGCAAGGTTAATCCGAACGTGCTGGTAACGGCAAAATTAATCGGTGTTACCGAAATTTATAAAATGGGCGGCGCTCAGGCGATTGCTGCGCTGGCCTTTGGCACTGCAACCGTACCGAAGGTAGAAAAAATTACCGGCCCCGGCAACATCTTCGTAACTTTGGCTAAAAAAGCCGTTATCGGCCATGTAGATATTGATATGCTGGCCGGCCCGAGCGAAATTTTAATTGTAGCAGATGACAGCGCTAATCCGACTTATTTGGCTGCAGACCTTCTGAGCCAGGCAGAGCATGATCCGCTGGCCTGCGCCATCCTGATTACCGACAGCGAGCGTGTGGCTAATGCTGTGGGCGAAGAAATTGAAGTGCAGCTGGCACAGCTGCCGCGTAGGGAAATTGCCGGCACCTCGCTGCAGCAGGCAGGCAAGATTATCCTTGCCAAGGATATGCCTACCGTTATCGAAATGGCAAACCTGTCCGCACCGGAGCACTTGGAAATCATGACCAAGGCACCGTTTGAAATTATGCCGTATATCCGTAATGCCGGCGCAATGTTCCTGGGCGCTTATTCTCCAGAACCGCTGGGCGATTACTATGCAGGACCGAATCACGTTCTGCCTACCGGCGGTACGGCGAAATTCTATTCCGTACTGAACGTAGAAACCTTTATGAAGAAAACGAGCATTATTGCCTACACTGCTTCGGCACTTATGGCCGCTGCCGACGATATTATTACCTTGGCTGAGGCAGAGGGCCTGCAGGCTCATGCTAACGCTATCCGTAAACGTGTGGGTAAATAAGGAGGCAGAAAATGAGTAGCTTTACTGTTCGCCAAAGTATTGAGGCGATGGAGGAATATGCCGTAGAAAGTGTGGCTGCGGATATTATTGTTAACGCCAACGAAAGCAATTACCCGCTGCCGCAGGAGATTGCGGAAAAAATTACCCAGCGCACCGCACGCTTTCCGTTTAACCGTTATCCGCCGATTAAGTCGGAAAACCTGTGCGAGGTTATTGCCAAAGAGCTGGATGTAGATATTGACTGTGTAAAAATCGGCAACGGCTCCAGCGAGCTGTTGGAAAAGGCCTGCTATGTTTTTGGCGGGCCCGGTAAAAAGATTGCCGTACCCTGGCCTTCTTTTTCCATGTACGGCGAATACGCTGCCCTTTCCGACAGCGAGGAGGTGCGCTATCCGCTGACAGCCGAAGGCTTTGTGGATGCTGACAGTGTTATCAGCTTTTGCAAGGAGCAGCAGCCGTCGCTTTTAATCGTCTGCAATCCGAATAACCCGACAGGCAATTATAATAGCTTGGCAGCTATGGAGAAAATTCTTGCTAATGTAGACTGCCCGGTTATTATGGACGAAGCTTATATGGAATTTGCCGATGGCAAGGAGCTGGCACCGAATGACCTGCGTCCGATGCATAAGCTGTGGCTGGTAGCAGGCTCTACTTTGAGCTTAGTTGGACGCTACAGCAATCTGATGGTTTTCCGCACCTTTTCCAAGGCCTATGGCCTGGCAGGATTGCGCTGCGGTTACGCAGTAGGTGCGCTGGGGTTGGTGCGTCAGCTGGGCAAGGCTTTGCTGCCGTATCATGTAAATGCCTTTACGCTGATGGCAGCTAAAACAGTTTACGAAAACAAGGAGCTGTATAAAGAACGCATCAAAACCATCCGTGAGGAACGCGATAAATTTGCGGACTGCCTGAAAGCCTTAGGTTTTCGCGTATGGCCGACGGCAACTAATTTCGTTACCTTCCGTGCGGAGGGTGAGCTGATGCAGCAGCTTGCCAAGGCTTATGCGGCTAAGTTTAGCGAAAGACTGCCGGAGCAGGCGGCAGGAGGCAAGCTGATATTTAAATATCTTTTGGCCAACAGTATTCTGGTACGTGATTTCAGCACGCATCCGGTGCTGCAGGGCTGCTTGCGTATCACTATCGGCTTACCGGAAGAAAACAAGCAGATTATTGCTAAAATCACCGAGCTGTGTGCGGAGGTAAAAGCATGAGAAGCGGTAATGTAGAAAGAAAAACGCTGGAAACGGGCATCAGCGCCGAATGGTGTCTTGATGGCAGCGGCAGCTGCGAAATTAATACAGGCATCGGCTTTTTTGACCATATGCTGACGCTTTTGGCTAAGCACAGCTTCAGCGATCTGGTGGTGCATGCTGTGGGCGACCTGGATGTTGACAGCCATCATACTGTAGAGGACTGCGGTATTGTCCTTGGGCAGGCACTGAAGGAGGCTGTGGGTGATAAGGCAGGCATTCACCGTTACGGAAACTGCTTTTTGCCGATGGATGAAGCGCTGGTGCAGGTGTGCCTGGATTTCAGCGGCCGTCCGTATCTTGTTTTTGATGCGGATATTCCTAAGGTGCAGCTTGGAATTTATGATGCCGAGATGACGGAGGAATTCTTCCGTGCCTTGGCAATGCAGGCAGGCCTTACGCTGCACATCCGCGTGCTTTACGGGAAGAATACGCATCACATCATCGAAGCAATTTTCAAGGGCTTTGCCAGAGCATTGGCTGAGGCAGTAGCCTTTGACAGCCGTGTGCATGGTGTAATGAGCAGCAAGGGTACACTGTAAGACACGTTATAAACAACCGTTGCTTCATACATGTTTTGAGTTAGCATGAGGGAAAATATATGAGTAAAAAAATAACGATTATAGATTATGGCATGGGCAATCTTTACAGCGTGCAGAATGCACTGCGTTCCATCGGTGCTGAGCCTATGGTGACGAGCGATGCGGCTGTGATTGCGCAGGCTGAAAAAATTCTGCTTCCGGGTGTGGGTGCCTTTGGCGATTGCATGGCGAACCTGGAAAAATCAGGCTTGATTCCCGTGATTATGGACAGCCTGCAAAGCGGTAAGCCTTTTCTCGGCATTTGCCTGGGCATGCAGCTTTTGTTTGAGGGAAGCGATGAAGCGCCGGGTGTTAAAGGCTTGGGCTTCTTCAAAGGTCAGGTGCGTCTGCTGCATACCGAGCTGAAGATTCCGCATATGGGCTGGAATAAGCTGGAGCTGCGCAGTCCTTCGCCGCTTTTAGAGGGTGCGGAGGGTGAATACGTTTACTTTGTGCACAGCTTTCATGCGGAGCCGGAGGACAGAAGCATTATTACTTCGGTCTGCGACTACGGCATGGAGGTTACTGCTTCCGTAGGACGCGGTAATGTACAGGCCTTTCAGTTCCATCCGGAAAAGTCGAGCAGAGTCGGCATGCACCTGCTGAAAAATTTTGTTGAATTATGAGGGGAAAGTTATGATTATATATCCTGCAATAGATATCCGTGGCGGACGCTGCGTGCGTCTGACAGAGGGACGCTTTGATGCGGAAACTGTTTTTGCCGATGACCCGGCGGAGATGGCTGCCAAATGGGCGGCCTGCGGTGCCAAATGGCTGCATCTGGTTGATCTTGACGGTGCGCTGGCGGGCGAGGGCAAAAACCTGCCTGTGATTGAGCGCATTCTTAAAACTGTAAAAATTCCGGTGGAGCTTGGCGGTGGTATCCGCAATCTGCAGGCAGTGGAAAAGCTTTTGGAGCTGGGTGTGGAGCGCCTGATTTTGGGCAGCGCTGCCGTAAAGAATCCTGAGCTGGTCAAAGAGGCCTGCGCTAAATATCCCGGACATATCGCTGTCGGCATTGATGCGAAGAACGGTGATGTAGCTATCGAAGGCTGGGGCGAGGGCAGCGGCGTTGCCGCAACCGAGCTGGCCAAGCGCATGGCGGACTACGGCGTGGCAACGATTATCTTTACCGATATCAGCCGTGACGGTATGCTCAGCGGCGTAAATGCCGAAGCGACAGCAGAATTGGCGCGTGCTTGCGGCGTACCGATTATTGCCAGCGGCGGCGTGGCTTCGCTCGATGATATCCGCAATGTGAAAAAATACGAAAAGGATGGCGTAGCAGGCTGCATTATCGGTAAGGCAATTTATACCGGTGCCGTTAATCTGCCGGACGCTTTAAAAATTGCTGCGGCAAAGGAGGAATAAGATGCTTACGAAGAGAATTATTCCTTGTCTTGATGTTAAGGAAGGACGTGTGGTCAAGGGCACGAACTTTGTCGGTCTGCGTGATGCCGGTGACCCGGTGGAGCGTGCGGCAGCTTATGACGCCGAGGGTGCCGATGAGCTTGTTTTCCTTGATATTACTGCAACCTTTGAGGAGCGCAAGGCGATGCTGGATGTTATCAGCAGAACTGCGGCCAAGGTTTTTATGCCGCTGACAGTAGGCGGCGGTATCAGCAGTGTGGAGGATATCAAAAATGCTCTGCGTGCCGGTGCCGATAAAACCTCGCTCAATTCCGCTGCGGTAAAAAATCCGCAGCTGATTGCCGACGGTGCCAAACTGTTTGGCAACCAGTGCATTGTTCTCGCAATTGATGCACGTAAATGCGGGGAGAACAAGTGGGAGGTTTATGTGCAGGGCGGGCGTAAGCCGACGGGCCTTGATGCCGTGGAGTGGGCAAAAAAAGGTGTGGCGCTCGGTGCCGGTGAAATCCTGCTGACAAGCATGGATGCCGACGGCACGAAAAACGGCTATGACATTGCTCTGACGAAGGCCGTGAGCAGTGCCGTAAATGTGCCTGTTATCGCCAGTGGCGGTGCAGGCAAGCTGGAGGATTTCTATGATGTGCTGACAGAAGGTGGCGCTGACGCTGTGCTGGCGGCCTCTGTCTTTCACTATAAAACCTTCACCATTAAGCAGGTGAAGGAGTATCTGCGTTCTCGAGGTATAGAGGTGAGGTTATAATGCAGATAGATATTTCTAAAATTAAATTTGACAGCAGAGGACTTGTGCCTGCTGTCGTTGTAGATGTACGCACAAACGATGTTGTTATGCTGGCGTATATGAATGAGGAGTCACTGCTCAAAACATTGGAAACAGGTTATACCTGGTTCTGGAGCCGCAGCCGTCAGGAGCTGTGGAATAAGGGCGCAACGAGCGGCAATCTGCAGAAGGTTGTGGAGCTGTTCTATGACTGCGACGGTGACGCGCTGCTCGTAAAGGTGGAGCAGCAGGGAGTAGCTTGCCATACAGGCGAATATTCCTGCTTCCATAATCCGCTGTGGCATACTTCCAATCTGCCGGTGCCTGAGGTAGAAGGGCTGCCGAAGGTTATCAGCGAGCTGTACCGCATGATTTTGTATAAGCGCCAGGCTGATGATGCAGAGATGAAGTTCCTTATGAGCGGCAGTCAGGATAAGCTGCTGCAAAAGCTGGGCAACGAAATTACGGAAACGATTATCGCGTCCAAGAACGGCGAGAAGGATAAGGTGCTGCACGAAATGGCAGATTTGTGGTATCACTGCCTGGTGCTTCTGGCTTATCACAATATTACGCCGGAGGAGCTGCTGCGTGAGCTTGGGGGCAAGAGAGCGTAAGGGAAGAAAAATGAAAACTTTAGAAGATTACATGAAGCTGAATTATCGTCTTGAGTTTGAACCTGATGAAGAAGAAGGCGGTTATGTTGCCTATTTTCCTGAGCTTCCCGGCTGTATTACTATGGGGGATACTATTGAAGAGGCAGCGGCAAATGCAGTTGATGCGAAACGTACATGGCTGGAAGCTGCCTTGGAAAATGAAATGGAAATTCCTCTGCCTGAGAAAAAGGATAAATATTCCGGTCAGTTTAAACTTCGTGTGCCCAAGGCTTTGCATAAGCTTTTGAGTCAGCATGCTAAGCAGGAAGGTATCAGTATGAATCAGTATTGTGTGTATCTGCTTACTCGTAATGATGCTTTAAATGCCAAATAGAAAAGACGGCGCGTAACCTGTCATAAAATAAAGAATCTGCTATGCGAAAGCGTGGCAGATTTTTTATTACCTTTGTAACAATTTTCTTCTCCTGCTATAACGCAGGATACTTTTTTTCGCTAAAGCATTACAAAAGCATTTAAATATAGTATAATGATAACATATTATTTTCTGGCACTATTTTAGGGAGAGGTGTAATTACTCATGGATGAAAGAAATAATAAGCCTGTGCCGCAGCTGATAGAGGTGGAGCCGATGCAGGATGGCTACCGCTGGGTCGCAATTACAGCGATGCTGCTGGCAATCGGTATTATTCTGCACACTGTAAGTCCTAACGTCGGCGGTGTAACGCCTAACTGGACAATTGCTATGTATTCTATTGTTATCAATCTGACGCGTCCTAAGCTGTCGCAGGCTATCGGTATCGGTTTTATCGCCGGTCTGACGCTTGTGCCGTCCTCCAAATCAGCTTTCCCGTTGGGCAATGTTGCCAGTGAGCTGGCCGGTGCGACTGTCTGCTGCCTTTTGGTTGAGGCTATGTTCAAAACCGGTATCAGCGAATGGAAGCTGCGTCCGTTTATCACCGGCTTTGTCGCTACGATGACCAGCGGCGGTCTGTTTACCTTTATCCTGAAGCTCATTTTGGGCTTGCCGCTGCACGTATGGATTTATGCTATGCTGCCGGTTGTTGCGATTGTAGGCCTGCTTAACGGTTTGATAACCTTCTTCCTGTACGCTCCCGTGCGGAAGCTGTTTTACTTTCAGGAGGATGAAAAATAATGGAAAGCGTAATCAACTTAGAGAATTTTTATTTTGCCTATAAAAAATCGGATCTGGTGCTGCGTGATATCAACTTTGAAATCAAAAAAGGCAGCTTCACCGTTATTACCGGACCGAGCGGTGCCGGCAAGACAACGCTGTGTAAGGCTATGACCGGTATCGTCCCCTATTACATGGGCGGACGCTACAGCGGCGATGTTAAAATTAACGGCGAAAGCACTAAGGGTAAGCGTGTCAGCGATATTGCCATGCGTGTGGGCTTTATTATGGAAGACTACGAAAGCCAGCTGGTTTCCCTGACTGCCGGTGAGGAAATCGCCTTCAGCCTGCTTAACCACGGCTTTGCACCGCATGAGGTTGAAGAGCGCACCAGACAGGCACTCGAGGATGTAGGCCTGCCGGGGCGCGAAAGCTATCAGCTGGATGAGCTCAGCGGCGGTCAGCGTCAGCGTCTGCTGTTGGCAGCAACGCTTGCCGTGCATCCGGAGATTATTGTATTGGATGAGCCTGTATCCGCAATGGACCCGGATGGTGCACGTTCCCTGTATAAGCTGGTAGACAAAATCCATAAGCAGTACGGTACAACGATTATTGCCGTTGAGCATCGCGTGGATTATGTGCTGCCTTACGTAACGGATATGATTGTACTGAACGAGGGTGAGCTGGTAGCGGCTGATGCCTTTGAAGCTGCTGCTCCTAAAATGTACGAAAATCCCGCATTACGTCCGTTGCTGCCGTCACTGTGGCAGATAAAGCTTGGCTTGGAAGAAAAGCTTGGCGTGGATTTGGGAGATTGGCGCAGCGAAGAGGATGCGCTGGCTGATTTTCGCACCTATGGGATTGTTGCGGCAGAAGGGAGAGCTGACTGATGTTAGAAGCAAAGGATGTCAATTTCGCTTATATGCGTGGACAGCCTGTAATCAAGGATATGGATTGCAAGATAGAGGACGGAAAATTTGTGGCGTTGCTGGGACATAACGGCAGCGGTAAAACAACCTTGAGCCGTCTGTTTATGGCACTGTGCCATCCGCGCAGCGGTCAGGTTTTTGTTGACGGCGAGGATATCGTTAAGCGTGAGCCGGCAGATTTGGCCGACAAAATCGGTTACGTGTTCCAAAATCCGGACCTGCAGATTTTAGAGGATACTGTATTTGATGAGGTTGCTTACGGCCCGCGTGCCAAAAAGCTGACGGAAGCAACTATAGAGCGTCAGGTAAACGAAGCGCTGGAGGCTATGGGCCTGACAGAGCTGAAGGGCGAGTATCCGCGCCTGCTGTCCTTCGGACAGAAGCGCCGCCTTGGCGTAGCAGCGGCGTTGGCGCTTAATCCGCGTACACTGATTCTTGATGAAATTACCAATGGACAGGATGCGTTGGAAAAGGAAGCTATGATGAGCTACCTGCAGGCAATCAATGAAAAGCGCGGTATTACGATTGTATTGATTTCACATGATATGGATATTGTACGCCGTTATGCTAAGCGTGCGATTGTACTGCATTACGGCAAGCTGGTTTACGACGGTACGCCGGCGAAGCTGTTTGACGGCAGCCAGCCTGTAGAGCGCTGGGGCCTGTGCCGACCTACGGTAGCAGCTTTGGCTGCTTCCCTGGGCATTGAGGCCGCAACTGCCGAAGAATTTTGCAAGCAAGTTATTTGTAAGGAGGGAAGCAGATGAAGCTGACAGCCTTTACACAGATTATAGTTACTCTGGCGGTTACTGCCTGGGTGTTCATCCTGCCGGTAGAAGCGGTAGCCACGATTCTTGTTTTGGAGCTGGCGCTGCTGCTATACATTAAGCATGACAGAATGACGATGGCTGCTATAGGCGGCCTGGCAGTTTTCACCGGTATGATGATTTTACTGCAGCTGCTTTTCGGTTCACCGCTTGATGTATCGCTTATCGGCGGTCTGCGTATGCTGGTTATGACGATGGCGTTTTTGTGCCTGCTGGCAGCGAGCCGTATTCAGGACATTGCCAAGGCTTTGGTAGACCGTTTCCACATGCCCTGCGAATATGCCTTCATGCTGACTACGGCGCTGCGTTTTGTGCCTAACTTCCTGACTGACAGCGGTATTACGTTGGATGCGCAAAGCTGTCGCGGCTATTCCAACCGTGGCAATATGTTCAAGCGCTTCTTCGCTTATCTGGTTGTTATTCGCCCGCTGGTTATGCGTGCGGTAGCCAAATCGGAAACACTGGCGCTTTCTATGGAGCTGAAGGGCTTCGGCGGCAACACCTACAAGAATATGCCGCCGGCACCGCTGCGCTTCGGAGATATTTTCGTACTTCTTCTGGTAGTAGTGCTGAGTACCTATCCGCTGTGGATTAAATACCTCTAAAAAAATAAAGAACTGCGAAAGCTCTGTGCAGTTTATTGCTATACAAAGCTTTAGCAGTTCTTTTTTTGTTGCTTAAGCAAGTTTTATTCTCCTTTGGTCTGGAATTCGGCAATGGCAGGATTAATCAATGCCATATAATAACCGGCGACAACCTCAGGACCGGGATTCATTTTGTTTTTGAGCCACCAGCGAATCATGCCGACAAAGCTGCTGGTGAGGCTGTTGATTAAGAAGTCCTCCGGCACTCTTTGTGAGTATTCATCGTAGGAACCGCTCATCTTGATGCTGACGTTCTGCAGCATGTAATCGCGGAAGAAGCCTAAGAATAGCGTACCGTCATCGTAATTGATGATGCCAAGGTAGTATTCGCGTTTGTCGCGCAGGTGGTAAAGAATGTGCGTAATACGTGTTTCTGTGTTTTGCGGCATATCGGAAAAATTATGTGTGGAGCAGGGAGGAACAACCGGACTGAAAATATGGTCGAAAAGCTCGAAGCAGATTTGGCGTGCCAGATCATCCTTGGTTTCGAAGTGGCTGTAGAAGGTGCTGCGTCCGACGTTGGCTGCATCGATAATTTCCTTGACGCTGACTTTTTCATAGCTCGTTTTGGTAAGCAGTTTGACAAAGGCGTCAATAATTGCCTGCCTGGTCTTTTTTTGTCTTCTGTCCATGGTATGCAGTGCTCCTCTCCCGATAATGTACATTTTATGAAAAGTGTTCATTAAAGTACGAATTTCGATTTTTGTAGATAGATTTTTTACCCAACTTAGATTATCATATACATAGAGTTTAGTCAAGAACTTGACTTCGCTTCATGATATACTCATACTCATCAAAAAACGTAAAAGGCGTCCGGCGGCAAACGGACGCTTTTTGCGTTGTGTGCAAAAAAATACAAAGCCCCGCGGCCTTATGGCCTGCGGGGTTTTGCATTTGATGAGTATTGAGTAGAAAAAAGAGTTGAGCTGTATAGCTTGTGTTGCCGCACAAGCTATAGAGTATGTTGTAAAAAGCTCCAAGGGGATGAAGCTTTTTACGGTTATAT